>JAEEGK010002976.1_pt1 | contig 42349 bp, 16 predicted proteins | sample 8958771 | NCBI WGS metagenome assembly JAEEGK01 (sample SAMN16246547, study PRJNA631951) | gut metagenome | biome: gut microbiome; feature: rumen; material: SC-attached | host: Bos | place: Iran: Karaj | collected 2018-10
AACTTTTTATTTTTTTCAGCTAAATTTAATTCAACTTCTTTATGAATATCAATATCTTTATTTAATTCAAAAATTTTTTTTTCTAATTCTTCTTTTTTTTCATTTAATTCATCAATTTGTTGACTTTGATATTCTAATTGAATTAATAATTGATGATTTTGAAGTAAAGTTAATTTAGAAGAAACATCCATATATTTAATATTTAATTCAGTTACTTTTGATTGAGTTTGATTTATATTATCCATCATTTTTTTTTTTAAATTTGAAAATTTAATTTTATTCTTTATTTCTTTTTCTCTCATTGTTTCTTTATTATTAAATATAATAATATCTTTTTCTTGTTTTAAACTATTTACTTCTTTTATTAAATTTTTCTTATCTATCATTAATTGATTTGCAATTTCTATTTTCTGAGAATAAGTATCATTTTCTAATTTTAATTGTAATATTTCTGATTGATGTAATTTTTCTATATTTCTTTTTTCTTCATCAAATTTTCTTTGTTGATTTATTATATCATTATTTAATTTTTCAATTTCTTTTTCTAAATTATCTGTTTTTAATTTATATAATTTTAATTCTTTTTCAATTTTATAATTGTTAACACATCCATTTCTTAAATTTGATATTTCACCTTCTAAATTTAATATATATATTTTTTTATTCTGAATATCAGCTTTTAAAACTTCTATTTCATTTTCTCTTAAAGATATTGTATGTTGTAAGTTTTTTGTATCTAAATTTATACTTTGTAATTTACTATATTTCGGGGATTTACTTTTATTCATTATATTTTCAAAAAATAAAATTATAAATAAATAAAAAAAAACATAATATAAAATTAGAATTAACACTAAAAGTTCATTTTTTTCTCATTAAAATAAATCAAATATGGAAAAGTTATTATAATTAAAATGATATAAAGATGATTAAAATATTTCTAGTTATTTAGATTAATTTGTTTTTTGTTGAAATTCTTTTAATTTTTTCAGTCGAACTAAATTTACAAATTACTTTTTTTTCTTATGGAAAATTATTATTTTTATTGTTCCAAATATTAAAATTAAATAAAAAGATATAAATTAATTATCCAAACTTAATAAAAAAAAATTTTAAATGAAAACAAATAAAATTAATTAATTATTTACAAATATATTTTTTTCATATTATAATTATCTTTATCTTAAATAAATTATTTGAATTTTTACTTATAAGTTTCATTATTTCTTTTATCATTATACTTTAAAAATTAAAAAAATATTTTTTAAAAATAATAAAATGAATAAAATGTTTTTTCATGAACGATATAAAAGTGGAAATAATTTAAATATACTAAATGACACATATATAGAAGAACAATTAAGTCATTTTTCAATAGGATTAATTATTTTAGAAAAGAATATAGCAACTCAAAAATATATGATTAAACTAATGAATTCATATGCTTATGAAATATTAGAATTAAAAAAAACATATGATTTTATGAAATTAAAAGAACAAATGATAGAATTTAAAAAATGGGAAAATAATTTATTACAAGACTTAAATTTATATAATTTTATTTTTTCAAATCATATAACAAATGAAATTTCTGGAACTTTTATTTCTTCTATTTCAATGATATATGTGAAAATAAAATTTAATAAAAATGAAATTTATATTTCAATTGATAATTATAATGATGAAAGAAAAGAATTACAAGGTAATTTATTAAAAGTTTTAAAATATCAATATTTAGTAACTTTATATCATGAATTAAATAATCCTTTAAATGCTTTAATTAATATTTCTGATGAATATAATCAAGAAATTTTAGAAAATTATGAAATTACTTTTGAAAGTTTTCAGTCAAAATTACAGCAAATAAATTTATTAATTAATCTTATTAAAACTTTTATTAAAAATTTTATATGGTATTTTACAGTAATATTTGAAATAACAAATAATGAAAAAATAGTATTTAAAAGTAAAATTAATTTAGAATATATATTTACAAAAATGTTTAATAAATATATTCTTTTATTTAATTATAAGGAAATAAAATATGACACAAATTTTTCTTTTTTAAACGATAAATATATAATATCAAATGAAGTCCACTTAAAAAATTTTATAAGAGGAATATTTAATTATATTTATAGAATAATTCAAAAAAAAAATGGATTTACAATATCATATAAAATAAAAAAAGAAAACAAAATAAAAATACATTTTAAAAAAAATAAAATTCAAAATAATGCAATAAAAAATACTCTTTCACTGGAAAAAAGAAGTAAAGTAATAGATGATATATTATTTAATTATAACAAAGAATTTAATTTTTCAAACAGCGTTCAAACAAATGAAATGACAAAAGATTTTTTAATTAAATTAAGTAACTTATTAAAAATTCATATAACAATATATAATGAATTAGATGATAAAATAATAACATTAATTTTACCTTTTACAAATGAAATTGAAGAAAAAGAAGAAATATTAAATGAAATATCAATTCAAAAAAAAAATATTACTTTAGAAGCAATTAATAGACAAATTTCTTTATGTGATAAATTACAATCTTTACTTATTGATAAGAAATCAGAAATAAAAAATAATTTAAAGCCTAAATTTAGGAATTCAATGAAAACAGTAAAAAATTATTTTATTAATTATAATATTCAAATATCTAATTCTGTGAATTTAGATAGTAATAATGTTTATAGTAAACATATTAGAAATACTGAACCTAATGATATTAAAAAATTAGAATGTGATCCTTTTATTAAAATTGCTAATGAAAAAAACCCTTTTTCAAGTCAAATTTCTCAAACTAAAGAAGATATTGATGATAATAATATGTTTAATAATTCTTATGGTTATCAAAATAAACATAAAAAAAATTTTTCTAATGAAGAGTTACAAAAATTTCAATTAAATTTGATTAATGAAAATGATAAAATTATTAATAATGACGTTATTGAAAAAGAAAATAAAAGAAAAAAAAATAATATTAAAAAAGTAGTTAAAGCTCCTACAGTAGAAAAAAATATTTTTCCGTTAATAAATCCTAAAATAAGAAATATATTAAAAAAAATGAATAATGATAATGAAGAAAATAATAATAGTAATAAAGATTTTGACAAATTTTCATTAACTAAGAAAAAAGAAAGTAAAAAAATGCATAAAAAAAATTTATCAAATTTAGAAAATCCAAAAATTTCATTATGTAATTGTAATGATATTTTAATATGTGATGATGAAAATTTTAATGTAATGACAATAAAGAATATGTTAAAAAAATTTAATATAAATTCAGATATATGTTCAAATGGAAAAGAATGTTTAGATATAATATTAAATAAAAATAAAGTAAATTGTGTTTGTGATAAAAAAGATTATAAATTATTATTTTTAGATATGATGATGCCTGTTATGGATGGTTTAGAAGCTGCAAAAAAAATTCAAGAATTAATTAATAATAAAGAAATTAATACTAATTTAAAAATTATCATTATTTCTGCTCATATTGAAGAAAATTTAATTAAAAACTTAAAAAATATTAAATGTATTGTTGAAGAAATTCCTAAACCTTTAAAAAAAAATAAATTAGAAGAACTTTTAAATATCTATTATTTTCATTAAGGTTTATTGTCAATTAAGATTTTTTTAATTTGTTTGGATTAGATAAATCAAAAATTAGAAGATATTCTGATATATTATAATTGTAACAGGAATTATTATTATATCTATATATAATAATATTTTGCTTTTATATAATTATTGAAAAGGAAAAAGAATATATTTTTTCCTTTGATTAAACTATTGAATTTATAAAATCTTCAAAAAAATTCAATATAAAAGAAATTTAATTATAATGTTTTTTTAATTTTTATATTTAAATAAAATTCAAAAAGTTTTTTAAATACAATTAATTATAAAAAGAATAAATAATAAAAAATGAAATATATTTAATATAATTATTTATTAAACACTCTTGAAAAAGAAAATTATAATTTTCAAATAAATTTAATCATTTTTCAAATATTAACTTTATTTAAATTTTTCATGCATCATTAATATAACAATAATTTGATTATATTTATTCAAAGAGAAATATGTTTTCTTTTAATTAATTTAATTTAAATCTTTTTTATTAAATTTATTTTTTATTTCAATTGCTTTAAATTATTCAAAAGAATCTTTTTTTTACTTTCTTTCTATTTTCTGAATTATTTTTTAATTCAATTTTAGTAACATTTGTACTTATTGAAGAATAATCATCAAAAGAATTAAATTTAAACATTCAGCAATTAATTTTCTTTTTACTCTTTTTTGAAGGAGAAAGTCTTATACTTAAAATTGTTGATTTCGAGGAATTGGAATTCAATTTTTATTATTAATTTCTTATTTGTCATAATCTATTTTAAAATAAATCATTTTTAAAATCAACAAAATTATTCATCATTTAGAAATTAAATAATTAAGAATGAATAAAGAAACAACCAAAAAATAATAATTATTATTAACAAGGAAAAATATATTTAAAAAAAAAACGTATTAAAAAAAAAACATTTAAAAAAATGTCAGAAAAAAAAGAATTTGAATTAGAATCAACAGATAAAACAAAATTAAAATTTACATTATCAGTAGAAAACAATACAATAAATATAACAAGTGATGGAATAGATAATAAAACATTAAAATATGAAGGAACATTTATGAAAGAAAATTTAGATAAAATAAGTAAAGTATTTAAAATGGATGAAACTATAGAATTAAATTTTCCAATTTTAATTTGGTGTTTTGAAGAAAAAAAAGTAATTGTTGAAAAATTAAATGATGCATTAGATTTAACTTTTGCTCCTAAATGTTTTTATTTAGATGATTTTCATTTATCTTTAAAGAAAATAACTATTCTTGAAGCTGTTGATAAAATTGGAAAACAAATTTTTAATACTGATATTGGAGGAAAAATTAATGAAGGAAAACAAAAATTAGAAGAAAAAATTAATAAAGGTATAAGTGGACTTAAAAATTTGTTTGGGTAAATTTAGATATTTTTTATTTATTTTTTAAAAATATTTTTTTGGGTTTTAAAAAATTCAGGTTTATTTATTTTTTTTTTAAGATTTTTAATGAAAAAATGTAATTATAATAATTATGGCGATTCAACTTTGAAATATAGTAATATATCTAATTTTTGGAATGATGAAGAATTAGTTAGTTTAATTAATTCTTTAATAGATGTTATAAAAGAACATTATAAAAATATAAAAAAAGAAATTAAAGAAGGAAAATTAATTTTTGAAAAAGAAAATTTAATTATAAATAAATTATCTAATATTGAAATAGAGATAAATTCTTTTATTTCAAAAGCAAAAGAAATAATTCAAGGAATTAAAATTTTAAGAAAAAAACAGCAACAAAAAGAAAGAAATTTAAATTTATCATCTTCAAAAAGAAATGAAAGGGAAAATATAAAATTATCTTTAACAAAAATTAATAATTCAATTATTAATAATAGTTTAAGTTCAGAAAGAAATATTAATAATAGTCAAGAAAAAAATAAAGAAATGATTAAAAAATATAATTTAAAATATTCAAAAAATTCAGTAATCAAAGAATCATTAAATAAAATTGATTTAAATAATATTCTTAATAAAAGAAATTATAATATTTACAGAAGAAATTTACCTAATCATCAATTAGCATTTGGAGAAAGTAAAAGTCATAAATTTTCAGTAAATGAATTAAGTGAAGAAAATAAAATTAAAAATGAAAAAAAAATATTGAATAATAAAATAAAAAATGAAAAAAAATTAGAAATAAACATTAAAAATAAAGAAATAACAATTAAAAATTTAGAAGATAAAGTATTACAATTAACTTCTGATTTAAGAAAATCAAATGATACATATAATCAGAAAATTTCTAAAGTAAAAAAAGAAATAAAAGAACACACCGAAAAAATAAAAAAATTAAAAAATGAAATAGAAAAAAGAGATGAAAAAATCTCAATAATGGAAAAAGAAAATAATAATTTAAAAACTAATAAATTAGATAATAAAAATAATGATATTATTGAAAGAGATAAATTGAAAATTTCTGAATTGTCAAAATTAAATTCTGATCTTTCTAATAAAAATAATGAGTTATGTGTTCAAATATTAGAATTGTCTAATTCAAAAACACAAATTTTAGAAAAGAATACTCAATTAAATAAAGAAAAAGAAGATTTAAAAAATATAATTTCAAATTTAAAAAAAGAAATAAATGAAAAAAAAGAAAATGAAAATATAAATATTGAAAATAAAATAAATAATGAAATAAAAATAATAAATGATAATAAAAAATTAAAGAGAAATAATTCTGAAATTGATTTAAATAATAATGAAAATTTATTTGAAAATAATAACGAAGATATAGATAAAGATAAAGATATAAATAAAATATCTGAACAATTAATCCATTTAAAAAAAAATATAAAAATAAAAGATTCAACAATAAATTCATTGACTGGAGAATTAAATTTAAAAGATAGTCAAATAACTCAATTAATAATTGAAAAAGTAAATTTATCAAATTTAATTAAAGAAAAAAATAGTTTAGATGATTTAAATATTAAAAGATCAAAAACAGAAAAAAATAATTATTCAAATTTAAAAAAAGAAAATCATAAATTAATAAATCAAATTTCAAAAATTTCAAACTCTTTATCAAATTTATATGCTGAAAATAAATTAAATAAAAAAACAATAGATAAATTAAATCAAAAAATTAATTTAATGAATTCGAAAGAATATTCTTCTCTTAATAAAGATTTTATTGAAAAATATGAAACAAAATTAAAAGAAATTAATATTCAATATAAAAATAATGAAAAAGTTTTACAAAATCAAATTAAAGAATTAAAGCAATTAAATTTAGAAAAAGATGAGAATATTAAAATACTTCAAAATGAATTTTTAAAATTAAAATGGGAAATTGAAGAAAAAAATAAAAAATCAAATAAATAATTTTTAAAGTTTTTTTATTTATTGTAATTAAAAAAATTAAGTATTAAATATTAAAAAACAAAATATAAAAATGACAGAAACAACAAATGAAGGAAAGGATTTACAAACATTAATAAAAAATTCAAATAGTAAGAAAAAAAAAATAATTAAAAATAAATAAATATAGATTTAAACAAAGAAAAAATAAAAATAATATTAAAAGCAGTAGGTAAAACTCAGCAATTTGTAAGAGGAAATCAAACAGATTATTTAATGGTTCAAATGCCAGGAGATGCAACTTTTGGAAAATTACTTGAAAATTTAAAACAAAGATATAATGATTATTTAAAAGATAAATCTTTATTTTTTTATTGTGGGAATAATTTCGCTATTATTCCTTCTGCTTATGTAAGAGATATTTATGATAATTTTCAAGTCGGAGAAAAAATTATTGTTAATTATTCTATTGAAGTTTCTTGGGGATAATATTTGAATAATTTAAAAAAAAAAAAATATTTTAAATTTTTTTTATATATTTTTAAAATTAAAAACAAAAAAAATAAAAATTTATCATAAAATTATATTATTTAAGATTTATTAATTTCCTTTTTATTTGTAATATTGTTTATTTTCTTTTTCTTGAAAAATATTTTGAACAAAATAAGTATTTATGAATAGAATGATAATAGAATATAAGCATAAAATAACATAATAATACAAATAATAATATCTCTATAATAAAAGAATCAAAGAATAATAATGAGATAAAACTAAATATATAAAATCAAAAAATAAATAAATATAACAGTTATTCCTAAAAAATAACAAGAAAATGAAATATTTTTATTTATTTTTCTGAAAAAACAAAAAAGATGGAAGTAAAATATATTTATTTTACTTAAAACAAATATAAATTAAATTAATCTCACAAATATAAATATAAGTGGAATAAATAAAATAAAGTTAAAAAAGGCAAAAGAAAATTATTATTAATGATTAATTAGAAAAAAAATCTATTAAAAAATATATAAAAAAAATTAAATAAAAAATGAATTCATCAGAAATAAGTGAAGAAAAAGGTAAATCAAAGCGTCATAAAAGTGTAATAAATCCATCAATGGAAGAAATTCAAATATTTGAATCAGGAGATATAATAACAAATAATAATAATATTCCATTAAAGAAAATAAAATTAAGAAGTAATTCACTTTTTGCATATCAAGAATTTGATAAATATACTTCATTATTTGGAATAAATAATATTGAAAAAACTTCATCTTCAAATAATTCTTCTTTCAATAATAATTCTGAAGAAGAAGATGAATATTCTGATAATTTTCCTCAAAATAATAAAAAAAGATCAGTAGGAAATATTTTTTATCCTTCTTCAAATTTAATTGGATTTAATAATTATAATTCAAATCAATCATTAGAAAATAATATTAATAATAATTTGAATAATACTATTAATAGTAATATTAATAATAATATAAATAAATATCCTTATCATACTCTTCAAGATATGTTTGATTTAAGAAGAAATTCTTTAGGCTTATTACCTAATTTTTTATATTATAATTATTCTTTTCAAAATCCATATCAAGGAATTTCACCTTATTTAAATAATAATAATTTAAATAATAATTTATTTAATACTATAAATGATAAAAATAATATTATTAAAAGAAATTCTTGTACTTTTCAACAGCCTTGGAAAAATAATCAAGATTATTATTCTATATTTAATAAATTACAAGATCAAGTTGGTTGTAGACAATTACAAGAAAAATTAGAAGAAAAAAAAAATGATACTAATTTCATTCAACAATTTTATAAATGTATTGAAAGTAATTTAACTAATGTTATTAATCATCAATTTGGAAATTATGTTGCTCAAAAATTATTTGATATATTCTTATCTAAAAATAATAAAAAAATGATAACTAATTTTTTTTCTCAAATTAAACATGATTTAATTATTATATCACTGCATAATTATGGAACAAGAGTTTTTCAAAAAATTTTAGAAAAATTAGAAAGAGGAAAATATTTAGATATCGAAACAGATGAATTAGATAATATATTTAAGAAATTAATAGAAAATCATATTTGTGATTTATGTAATGATATAAATGGAAATCATGTTTTTCAAAAAATTGTAAAAATTTATCCTAAAGAAAAGAATAATTTTATCTTTGAAAAATTAGCTGAAAAAGCTTTTATTATATCTAAGTTAAAACAAGGAGCATCAATTTTTGAAAATTGTTTTTTATATGCTAATAAAAATCAAAAAGATAAAGTTGTTAATTCTATTATTAAAGATATTTCAAATTTAATTAATGATGAATATGGAAATTATACTATTCAATTATTAGTAAGTTTTCATAATGAAGAATATAATAAAATTATATTTGATTATTTTAAAAAAAATTTAGTTTTTTTATCCAATCAAAAATTTTCTTCTAATGTAATTGATAGAGCAATTATTCAAGATAATCAAGATTCAATTTCTTTAATTAATTATATGATAGAAAATAAATTAATTAAAGATTTAATTATTAATCATTATGGTAATTATGTTGTTCAAAAAGCTTTAAGTATAAGTAATGGAAACACTTTTATTCAAATAATTCAACAAATTAAACCTATGATTGATAGACTTAAATCTACTTCAATTGGAAGAAAAATTTATGAACATTTATGTCATCAATATGGTAATTTTTTGAACAAAATGTAAGATATGTTTTTATTTTTAAAAAAAAAGAGTTTTCTTTTAATGTTTCTTATGTAGAATCATTGTTATTAATAAATTTATTTCAAATGTGTAATTTTTTTACGGATAATGAATTTATGTTTATATTATAAATATATTATAAAATAAATTATTTAAATAGAATAAAATCAAGTTATATAAAAAATAATTTAAATATAGATAAAATTCCTAAAAAACAATGAATTTAAAAAAAGAATTTAATTCCTTAATATTTTATTTAATTATTTTCATATTTTTTAATTTGAAATTAAAATAACATTAATAATATAATTTAAACAATTAATATTTAGAAAAATTGAATTATTAAACATTATGAAAGAAACAAACATAAATGAAAATAATAAAAAAGAAAACAATATAAATAAAAAAGAAGAAGAAACTTTATTTGAATATGAAATAAAAGAAAAAATAGGTGAAGGTTCCTTTAGTAAAGTTAAATTAGGAATTCATAAACAAACAAAAAAAAAAGTAGCAATAAAAATAATATCTAAAAATAAATTAACGAATAAAGATAAAATTCATTTAAAAAGAGAAATTAACATTCTAAATTCTTTAAATCATCCAAACATAATAAAAATATATGAAATAAAAGAAGATAATAATAACTTTTATTTAATAATGGAATATTGTTCTAAAGGAGATTTATTTAAATATATATCAAAAAAAAATAAATTAAACGAAGAAGAAGGTTCAATAATATTTTATCAAATAATAAATGGATTAGAATATTTACACAATAATTTAATAAGTCATAGAGATTTAAAACTAGAAAATATATTATTAGATAATAAAAAAAATATTAAAATAATAGATTATAATTTATCTAATTTTTTTTTAGAATCAAATAATTGTTTATTAAAAACTCCATGTGGTTCTCCTTGTTATGCTGCTCCTGAAATGATTAAAAATAAAACTTATAATGCTAAATTTATTGATATTTGGTCTGTTGGAATTATATTATATGTTATTTTATGTGGTTTTTTACCTTTTGAAGATAAAAATAATAGAAGATTATATCAAAAAATAATCAATGGAAAAGTCTTTTTACCTAATTTTCTATCTGATATTGCAAGAAATATTATTGAAAGTTTATTACAAAAAAATTATAATAAGAGGATAAATATAAAACAAATTAAAAAACATCCTTTTTATATTATGGGAGAACATCTTTATAATAATAAAACTTATGTTAATAATGAAAATAATAATATATTGTATGATAATGTAAATAAAATATATAATCAAAATAATAGTATACTGAATAATAATTTTAATAGTGAAAATAATATATTAAACGAAGAAAATAATGATAATAAGAATAATATTAATAATAATGAAAAACAAAATAAAAAGAATTATAAAATAAAAATCCAAAAAAGAAATAATGAAGAAGGAAATTTAACAGAAAGATTTTCAATAAATAAATTTTCTTTTTTAAGTGATTATGCAATAAATAGTTTATCTAAAGGTAAAACAAAAAATAATCTAATATTAAGAAAAATAACAGTAAATAAAACATTATTTAAACCAAAAGAAAAAACTAAAAAAGAAAGAGAATCAAGTTTAGAGTTTGAAAAAAAGGATTTTTTATCTGAACATGTTAAAAATTTAAAATTACAAAATAAAGACAATCAAAATAATTGTTATAGTGTAATTAATGAAAATAAAAATTCATATCTTTATTCATTTGAAGAAGAAAAAAATTATTCTTTAAATATATCAAAAAATATTTTTTTAAATAATTCATTGAAATATAAAAATAATTATGTTCTTACTCCTCCTAAAAATAATATTAGAAGAAGTTTTATGAAAAAATTTTATTTTGAAAATAAAATTTCTTCAGCTCCTAAAACTCAAAAAACTTATTTAAAAATAAAAAAAAGTATAACAAAAAATAATAAAAGTAATTTACCTAAAAAATTAATTGGCGGATTAACTGAAAGAAATTATATTAATACTAATTTTCATATTAAATGAATAATGAAATTATAATATGTAATTATCAAAAATTAATTAATTCTATTTTTATTATTAAAAAAGTTCCTTTATTTAAAAAATTATTTATAATTTTTAAAATAATTATTACATAATATAATATTTTAATTAATAGTAATTCCTTCTTCCATACTTTTTAAATATTTTTTTAATTTATTAATTTGTTGAGAAATATTATTAATTGCTTTTTTCTTTGTTTCTTTATCATTATTTTCATTAAATGAATCTAAAGGTTTATATAAGTATTCATTTTCAATATTATTTTTTTCAATTTCCAATCCAGAAATTTGATAATATAATTCTAAAATATCTTTAATTAAATTTTTACTTGGATGAGTTGTTAATAATAAATGTTCTAAATAACTTTTATTTTTTTCTATTTTAACTACTTTTTCTTCTAAAACTTCATTATATTTTTTTAAATTATTTATTTGTGAATTTTTCATATTATTCATTGATTGAAATTGAGAATTTATTTGTTCATATTTTTTTCTTAAAGAAAAGACTTCATTTTTTATTTTTTGATTTTCATTAGTAATTTCAGATATTTTTATTTGTAATTTATCATTATCAATTTCTAATTGATTTTTATTTGTGTTTAATAAATTAATTTGTTTAGATAAATTTAATATATTTTTATCTTTTTCATCAACAACATTTGATAATTCATTTTCTAAAAGTTCATAATTATTTTGTAATTCTTTCATTTTTGAAATTTCTATATTTTTTCCTTTTATTTTATTATTTAATTCATTTACTAATTTTTCATATTTTTCTACTTCTTGTTTTTTAATTGTATCATTTATTTCATTTTGAAATTTACTTAATTTTTGAGTTAAATTATCTATTGTTTTAGTAAAATTAAAATTTATATTTTTTAAAGATATATTATCTTTTTTTAAAATTTGATTTTCATTTGAAATTTTTTTTATTTGATTGAGTAATTGTTTATTATCATAAAATAATTTTTTATTTTTATTAATTAAATCTTTAATTTGTTCATCATAATTTTTTGAAATTTTTTTAATTTGTTTATCATTATTTTCTTTATCAGTTGTTAAATTATAAACTTGTTCAATTAATGTTTTTTTTTCATTTTCCATAATAATTAAAGATTCTTTAGTTTTATCAATATCATTATTAGCTTTATTTAATCTATCACAAACAGTTTTTTTAAATTTATCTAATTCTTTTTTATTTTCTTCTAATTCTTTAATTTTATCTTGAGCAATCATTAATTCTTTTAAATAATTTTTACCTTTATTTTTCTTATTATTTGCACTTTTTGAATTTCTACTATTTTTATTCGAAGGAATATTTGTTTCTAAACTTACATCAAGAGTCATTGTTTTTTCTTTTAATAATTCTAATAATTCTTCTTTTTCTAATGCTAATTGAGTTAATCTTTTTGCTTGATTTGTTATTTTTTCTTTTAATTTCTCATTATATGATATTGTATTCATATTATTTCTTCTTTCAATATCAATTGTTGACATTCAAATTAAAATTATTTTTAAATTATTTATTTATTTTATTTAAATTAATATTTCCTTCTTACATAAAAAATATATAATAATACCTTATTTTTTATCTATTATATATTTTATATATAAAATTAATTTTTTTTTATTCTTCTTGAGTGTTCAATTTTTTTTTTATTGTATTAAATTTGACAAATGTCGATTTTTGAGAAAACAATTTTCAGTTTGAGGAAAATAATTGCTTTGATTAGAAATAATAGTTGAATTTAAAACTTGTTGATATAAATTAATAAAACTTGTTTTTTTCATTGTATTATTAAAATTATGATTTCTTGATTTTTTATCAAATTTCATTTCTTTATTAATAATAGGTAATTTAAAAAAATTATCATTACTATTATATATTGTTTTAGAATTAAATGATATTTTTCTTAAATCTTCACAAGCTTTAGATAATATTATTTTCTTATTTCTTTTTTTTTGTCTTATCATTCTATTAAAAAAAATTTCATTATTTTTTGGAATTTCTTTTCTAAATTCTTTTGTACTTTTAATATTTAATTTTTTTTCTTTATTTATTCTTTTCATAACTCTTTCAACAAAATCATTGTATACTCTATTACTTTCTGAAAAAATAGTTTCATAGTTTAATTCTGAATTATGTTTTTCAAGACTTTTTGATTCATTATTAATTTGTAAACTTTTTAAATTTGATGATATTTTTTTCCTTTCTGTTTTAATCATTTTTATTTTTTCTAATTGTTCTAAATTTTTCTTAGCAAGTTGAACAATATTAATAGTTGTATGTTCACCGAATAAACTTCTCCTAGGAGCATCATTTAAAAAATTTAAACTTTTAAATCTAAGAATATTTAAATTATTCTCCTCAATAACTCCATTTTGAAGTTTAATTCTTCCTTCTTTTTCATCATTCATCATTATTAAAATTATTTCAAAAATAAAAAAATATAAAAATAATAATTGGATTTTTTATTAAAATTTCAAATTAAATACATTAATTTAATTTATAATATTATTAATAATTTATAGTTTTATTATTAATGATGAAAGACATTAATTTAACTAAATGATTATTTGATTAAATGAAGTGCTAAAATTATTATATAATAATTAACTAATAAAAAAATTAAAATTAGGGTTTTATATTTTGAGAATTTATGATTTTTATTTTTTTTAAGGATAATTTTTTATTTTTTAAATTATTCATTTAAAAAATGGCTTATAGGAGACATAGGGAAAATATGATAATATTTAAAATAAGAAATGATGATACTGATTCTGAAGAAGAAAAAGAAGTTGGAATAATAGCACCAAAAAAAAGAAAAAAAGAAACAAGAGATCCAATTCAATTTAATGAAAATTCAGAAGGGTACTTCGCAACAAATTCTTTATTTTTATTTTCAAATGAAAACAAATTTCGAATTTTTTTACAAAAAATAGTATCATCAAAGCAATTTATTTTCATAATAAATATAATAATATTAATAAATGTAATATTTCTAATATTAGAAACGATAGAATATTTCCAAATAATAACATTATATTCAGAATATGTGTTTGCAATAATATTTATTATAGAATTTATAATAAAAGTAATATCATATGGATTTTTTATAGGACAACATTCTTATTTAAGAGATCCTTGGAATTGGTTAGATTTTATAGTAGTAATATCAAGTATAATAAATTTATTTCCTCAAATAAATGCAAATTTATTTGCTTTAAGAACTTTTAGATTACTTCGTCCTTTAAAAACTATGTCTTTTCTACCTCATATGAGAACATTTATTTCTGTTTTAATCAACAGTTTAATTGATGTTGGAACTGTATTTTTATTATTATTATTCTTTATTATTATTTTCGCTATTTTCGGTCTTTCTTTTTGGAATGAGAAATTCGAATATCGCTGTAGAGTTAATCAATATCCAATTCATGGAATTTTAGAAATTAATCAAAAATATTTTTATAATTTATGTGGAGGAGAAATGCAATGTGATAATTGTTTAAGTGTAATGAAATTTAAAAGAAATAAAAATTATTTTATTTCTGATGCTTATGATTTTAAAAATGAATTAAATTATGAAGAATTTAATTATGGCTTAACTACTTTTAATAATATTTTTTGGAGTCTTTTAACTGTTTTTCAAATTATAACTTGTGAAGGTTGGAATAATATAATGTATTTATTAATTGATAGTTATAATTATTATGTTCCTATTATTTATTTTGTTTTGAATATTGTTATTAATTATTATTTTATGATTAATTTAATTGTTGCTGTTTTAATTTATAATTATAGAAAAGTAAGAAGAAATGATATTTCTAATTATTTTGATGAAGGTTCACAAGGAGAAAAAAAAATTAAAAAGTTTAATTATATGATTAATATTAACTTAGATAATTATAATATTAGGAAAGTTAAAAAAAATTACCAATTAAAATATAGTCCTATTGAATTAAGTGAAGATTTCATTAAAAAATATCATAATTTAAATGAACATGAAGTTGATAAAAAAAAGAATAATGAAATTACAAAAAATTATAAAATGAAATGTACAAAATTATGTAGAAAAATACATTGTTTTTCGAAAGTAAAAGAACTTAATCAATATCATAAAAAACATAAATTTGCTTTTTTTTGTTATCTAATATATAAACAACCAATTTTTCAAATATTTATATATTTATGTATAATAGGGAATGGAGTAATATTAGCTTTAGATAGAATAAATATACCTCAAAATGAGGAAAATTTATATGAAATTTTAAATATTATTTTAGTTTTTATTTTCACTTTTGAAATATGTATAACTATAATAGGATATGGAAAAGAATTTTTTTTAGATTGGATAAATATATTTGATGGTTTTATTGTTTTTATTTCTTTAATTGAAGTTATTTTTTATAATTTTGACATTTTTGTTGAATATCAAAATAATTCAACTTCAATTGCTTCTATTTTTCAATTATTAAGAATATTTAGAATATTTAAATTATTAAGAAGTTGGGAAAGTTTTCAAATTATAATTGGAAGTATATTTGATACAATGATAAGAATATTTGATTTTTTAATTTTATTTATAATATTTATTTTTATATATACTCTTTTAGGTTTTCAATTTTTTAGAAATTCACTTAAATTTAATGGTAAACATTATCAACCTCAATCTGAAAGTAACTTTTATCATTTTGATGATTTTCTTAATTCTTTAATATGTGTTTTTATGATTATTATTGGAGATCATTGGTATGAACTTTTTTATGATTGTTATAGAAGTGATAAAAATAATAAAATTGCTGTTATTATATATTTTGTTACTTTAATTTTATTTGGTCATTTAACTTTATTAAATATTTTCCTAGCTTATTTAATTGAAAATTTCCAAGCATCTTTATTTCATAGAGAAAAAAATAGAAATGTTCATTTTTTTATCTTAGAAATTATTTATAAATCAAGTGAAATTTCTTCTAATCAAATAATTAATTATCAAGCAATGAATAAAATTAAAAAAGGTCAAAAAACAATAGAAAAAATAAAAAAAAATAATTCTATTAACAATAAAGGTTCAGTGTATAATTATTATTTAATGAAATTATATTCTAAAAATTTAGAATTTGAAGGAAATTTAGAAATAATAGCTAAAAATAAAATAGATTTTATTTCATTTAAAGAATATAATTCTGAATATTATAAGAAAATAAATAAATATACTTTAGATAAAAATAAATCTTTATCAATTAAAAAGACTTTTACTTTAAATAAATTTATAGATAATGATCCAAAAAAAGAAGAAAAAGCAAGGAATGATGCAATTAAATATATTGATACAAATGATTCTTATTATAGTTTTGGTATTGATTATAAAATGGAAAATGATGCAAAGACTAATTTAAAAGTATTTAATATGTTTAATAATTTTGAACATTTATATCATAAGAAAAATTCATTAACTGCTATTATTAATATTGAAAAAAACTCTAAAAGAGAAGAAAGTGAATTAATTGAAAATTACTCAGAATCTGAAAAAATAAATATTATCTATGAAAAAAGTTTTGTTTCAGGTAAAGATAATTCTGAAAGTAATTTAAATGAAATAAATACAAATTTAATTCCATTAAATATGAAAAAATCACTAAATCAAAAAAATGCAAAAATTATATATAAAGATATGGGATTATTAGAAAAAACAGAAAATGATTTAAATCTTACATATAATAAAACTTTTAATAGACCAAAAATTAAAAATTTTGATTTAAATAATAATGAAGAAAATACACCAGAAAGAAAATTTACTTATGAATTACCAAAAGCAACAAATTTAATATCAAATAGAACAAAAATATTAATGGAAACTGAAGGTCTTGAAAATGATTTAATGAGTGAATCAAATAGTGAAAATATTATTATGGATTATTCTTTATTTATTTTTTCACCTGAAAATAAATTTAGAAAATTATGTACTTCTATTATTAATAATTGGTTATATAATTATATTTTAATTTGCTTAATTATAGGAAATTTAACTATAATTTGTTTAGATAATCCTTGGTTAAATCCTTCATCAAAAAGAAAAAAAATAATAGATATATTAAATTTATTGTTCATAAGTATTTTCATAATTGAAGGAATAATAAAAATAATAAGTAAAGGATTTTTACTTAATAAATCAGCTTATTTAAGACATTTAATAAATTCAGTTGATTTTATTTGTATTATTATTTCAATAATAGATTTTATTTGGAGTAAAAATATTAATTATCTAAGAAGTTTACTTGGAATTAGATTAATACCATTATTTAGAATTATATTTCAAAGTGAAAATTTATTTTTAATGTCAAAAACTTTAATTTCATCAATTTATTCAATGATAAATTTACTTATATGTGGTTTAATATTTATTATTATTTTCGCTTTAATTGGAATAAAAATGTTTAAAGAAAATACATATTATTATTGTTTAGAAAATCCAAAATTTTCTCAAGAAGAATGTTATAAAAATAATGCAACTTGGATTTATAATGAAGAAAATTTTTCTAATTTTTTTGAAGCTTTAAAAGTCATTTTTGAAATTATGGTTTCTGAAAATTGGAATAAAATTATGATGATTGGTTCTTTAATAAAAAAAAATAAAAATTATGAATTTTTCTTTGTTTTTGTTGTTCTTATTTTACATATGTTATTCTTAAATTTAATAATTGCTATTATGATTCAGAAATTTGATAAAATAAAACAACAAAGAAATTATATTAAAGAATTAACAGAACCTGAAAGAGAATGGGTTCATATTCAAAAAATATTTATGAAATTTCATCCGATGCCAAAATTAAATATTCCTAAAGAAAATACATTCAGAAAAAAATTAGAAAAAATAGTTAATTCAAAAGCATTTGATAATATTATTTCTATATTAATTATTTTATCATGTTGTACATTATTAATTCAACATAATGGAACAAGTAAAACTTATGATAATATATTAACTTATGTAAATATCTTATTTACTCTTTTATTTACTATTGAATTAATAATTAAATTATTAGTATATAGAAAATTGTATTTTATGAATAATTGGAATATATTTGACTTCATTATTATTATATTAAGTGATATTTTAGCTATATTAAATATTTTATCATTAATTAATTTAATTAATATTCAATCTTTAAGTACAGTTCCAATTTTATTAAGACTTTTTCGTATTTTCAGAGTTTTAAGAATATTTAATAATTTTGGAAAATTAAGAGCTTTAATTGATTCTTTAAATTATTTAATCCCATCATTATTTGGTATTTTTTTAATAATATTAGTATTGTTATTAATATATGGAAATATTGGAATGCATTTTTTTAGTGATATTCCTTATAGAAAACATATAACTAGAAATAATAATTTTAGAAATTTTTTTTCTTCAATAACTTTATTATTTCAATCTATTACTGGTGAAGATTGGGTTTATTTTATGTCAGAATTAGCATATCATGATTGTAGAAATCCTAATTCAGTACAATATAAAGAAGATTATTATTGTTATCATTATAATATAACTTGTTATAATAAAGATACAATAAATTATAATACAATGACAAAGAACAATCATTTTTCCTGTGGAACAAATTTTTCATATTTTTATTTTATATCATTTATAATAATAGGACCAATATATATAATGAATTTATTTATAGTAATGGTTATAGAAGGATTTAATGAATCAATATATGAAAATGAAGGTTATTTACCTCAAGATTTAATAGATAAATTTATTAATTTATGGATGGATTATGATCCTTTATGTACTAAAATAATAAAACCTTATGAATTTATTTTAATTATGAAAGAACTTCCTCCTCCAATTGGTTTTAATTATGATAGACATTTAATAGAAGGAATTAATAATAATAATAGAGATGAAAAAAGACAAAAAGATTATAATCAATTTTTAAAATGTAGGAATTTAATTATTAATAATAGAAATAATCTTAGATTAAATAAACCTAATTATTCTCTTCCTCATTCTTATGATTATAATAATATTTATATTAGTAATAATGGCAAATTTTATACTAGTGATATTGAAGTAATGAAATTAATTAGTAAATTTAAAATTAGTGTAAGTGAAGAAAAATTAAAACATTATTTTGATAAAGATAGTAAAAAAATAAATGAAGATTTTATAAGAAATTCATTTATTTTTGCAGCTCAAAAATTAAAAAAAGTTATAACAATGGAATCAATGATAAATAAAACTAATGAAAAGGAAAAATATTTAGTCATTCATTTTTTAGATGCTTGTTTCACAATAAGTCAATTTGCAATAAGTAAATCAATGAATGTTAATTTTGATACTTTAAGAAGAAATATTGTTAGTTCTTATACTAAACAATTATGGAAAAGAGAATATAAAAATGAAGATATTGAAGCTTTTTTTGATAAAAAGATCAATAATGATGAAGATAATAATAAATTAAGTATTTTATTAGCTTGTCAAGTTTTATTTAAATTTAAAAAAATTATTAAAGAAAGAATTCAAAAAGCAAGAGCTCAAGTTAAAAAAAAAAATTCTTCTAAATCAATTTTTAGAAAATTTTCAGAAATGAGAAAATTTAAAAAAGAAAATTTTGAAATTAAAAGATTTAAAACTGAATGTAATGATTCAAATATATTAGATAACTTTACAAATAATATGAATCAATTATATATTAATATGACTCATATAAATCATAATAATGATATTTATGATACAAATATTTATGATAAAGGAATAAAAAATAATTTTATTAATATAAATAATTCATTGATTTTTTATAATGCAAATGAATTAAATGAAATAAAAAATTCAAAAAGAAATAATAGTTTCAGCCATTCAGGAGTAATTTAAATTTATTATAAATAAATATAATTCATATATAAATAATATTCTAATAAATGAAATTTTATAATTTATTTTTCCTCTTTTAAAAAATCCAAAATAAAAAAATGATATAAAACAATTAAATTAATTATTTTTTCTTTAAAGTTTATAATATAGTTAAGAAATAATTGAAATGTTTCTTTAGATTTTATTATATTTATAATTATTATTTGAAAACGTATTAAATCAAATTTCTTTTTTAATTTAAAAATAAAAAATAAATAAAAGATATTTACATATCAATAGGACAAAAAATAAGAAGAATTCACTAAATTTTTTTTATTAAGATAATGAAAGAACATAATCATTATTTAAAAAATAGATTAATATTCATAAATATTTTTTATTATAAAAAAATGACATTTTATTTATTAATAAAAAATGGAAGTTCTATTAAATAAAACAGATTTTAATGAAGAATATAACGAAGAATGGTTAAGATTTTTTCAAGATACGAATGAAAATCAAGAAATACATGACTTAAATGATGAAAATATTAATTCAGAACATGAAATTATTAATGTAAGTTTTTCAACTTATTCTTCTACTAAAGATACAAAAGAAACAATGTTTCCCAATTATTAAGTTATTTATTGAGTTATTCTGTGATTACATTAATGATATCTTTTTTAAATACTTTAGCAAATATAAGTTTAGCAATAAAAAAAGATGTGAATATTTAAAATTAAGGAAAAAGAGATAAATCATAAAATTTTTTATATAGGAGAAAGTCAAATCATATTTTGATATAGAGAATTTTTTGAAAAAATATATTTATAAATAAATGAATATTATTAAATTATAAAAATATCATTATTGTAAATATCTTATTAAATATTATTAATATATTCTTTTGATTTTTTTAATCATGTAAAAATCATTTCTAGAAATTAAAATATCAATAAATTTATTACATCACTAATTTTTTTCTTTCAAAAACATGAATATAATTCATAAAGAACAAAATTTTCTATTATTATTCTTTGGCATCACAATAATAACAAAAAAGTTCAAATATACCTTTAAATCAATGTATTTTATTTGAATCATTAATTATTTTTTTTTTTGATTTTAAATGATTGACAAACACTCAAAATTAAAATTAATATATTGTAATTAAAGTAAAAAATATAGCTTATATAAGTTCATATATATATTTTAAGGATTCTTTGAACTTAATGATTATTTTCTTTTATTTAATATTTAAAATGATTCACAAAATTTTAAAAACAAAGAAAAAATTTCATATGAAAATATTTAAAAACAAAAACCCCACAACAACCAATTTATTATCAATAAATTACATTCTTAAAATTATGGAAAATAAGAGAATAATTTATCATTTAATAATAAAAATATGATAAACTCTTTTAATTGTAAAAAATAAAATAAAAAATTTATCATTGCTTATCAAAAAATAATAAATGTTTTATTTAGAAAAAAAGGAAATAAAAAAAAGAAAAACAATGATTGCAAAAACAAAGCAATTCAATTTAACAAAAAATCAAAATTTAGAGAATAATATTTAATATAATTTTCCCATATTTTTCATATCCAAAAGAATCAAGATTTGTAAAATCATTTTAAACAAACAAAGAATGAAAAAGCTAAAAAAAAGTATAATAAAAAAGGGAATGGAAGTAATATCAAAAATATTATAAATAAATTAGATGAAAGAACATCAATTATAGTAAAAAATATTCCTCAATCTTTATCAAAAGAATCAATATTAATATTCTTATTTTTACTGAATAAAATTAATTATATTTATATTCCAACTAATAAAGATAATCGTTTATTGGGTTTTATTTTCATTAATGTTTTAAATCCAATATAAATTTTAGAAATTAATTACATTTTAAAAAGTTATAAAGATAACTTTCCTTTTTAACTTAATAATTCTTATGAAATTTATTATTCAAATTTACAAGGAAAAAATGCATTTTATAAAGCATTTGGTCCTAGTTTAGAGTTTGAAATATATTTTTTTTGTATTATGGTTTATTTTTAAATTTATATAAACATTTGTATTAATTTTATTGGTATAGTTAGATTAGAATTAGTTTTTGTATAATAAAATCATTTTGATTAATAAAAAAAAATTTTTACATTTTTTATAAATCATTAAAAAAAATAAGTAAATTTTATTTAACTATTTTTTTTAAATAAAACATGAATAAAAAAAACAAAAAAAATTTAAAAAACAGAATTTAAATTTAAAAAATAAATATTAAACAATAATAAATTTCAAAAAATAATATTCCTTCAACCCATAAATAATAAAAAAATGATCTTTCTATACAGAATAATTTATCATTTTATTTTTTAAGTTTAATTTTATTTAAATATAGAAATATATTTCATTTATAATTTTAATTCCTTATTAAGTTATTTATAAAAAAAAAATTAATCATTTCCATCTATAATTTTTTTTGCCAATTTTTTATCCATATTGAAAATTTTAACATCTAAACTTTTAATTTTTTTTAAAGAAGATTTAATTTTTTTATCACTAGTAATAATAGAAGAGCAAATATCATTTTTTTGAACAATACTTTGAATAGTATTAATATCATTTAATAACATAATAGGATTATTTTTATTTTTTAAAACTCGATCAAAAGTTTTTTCATTGTTTAAAAATTTACTACAATATTTATTAACAACATCACCAAAAAAAGTAGTATCAATTTTATTTTTAGTATAATTAAAAGCAGTTTCTAAAAATTGATTTTTATTATTAATTTGTTCAAAACTTTCAATAGTATAATTTTCAATATCTTCACTTGTATATTTAGTTTTATTATTTAAAGAATGAACATTATTAAAAAAATTATTTCTATTTCTAGAATGATTATTTATTGTTATTGTTGGATTTAAACTTGTTTGAAAAGTTGTTTGAGTTAAAGACATATTATTATTCTTTATTTTCTTTTTATTTGGAGAAGATAAATTGATTAATGTTCTTTTTAAATTTAATTGTCTTTGAACTAATGAATGTCTTCTGTTTGATGTATTTTTTTCATTTTTTGTTTTTTTTGAAAGTTTATTTTTTTTTTTAAATTTTCTTAAAAATTGATAATATTTTTCTTTTTTAATTAATTCTTCAGTTTCACTTTGAGCTTCTTTTATTTGGTTTTTAGTATTATTTATTTCTTCTTTCAAATTATTAATTTCTTTTTTATATTCCTTTCTACTTTTTCCATTTTCTTCATTAGATAAATCTATTTTATTTATAAGACTATTTCTAGATAATGTTTTCATTTTCTTTCTAAAATTAACATAATCTTCATCTTTTCTTCTAATTATCTTTTTATCTGATAAAATTTTTTCTACTTTTTCTAAATATTTTTTACTTTTTTCACTAGAAGTTAATTTTATTTTAGGATCATGATAATTAATATTATTTCTAACTGGATTATCCTTATAAAAATCATTTATTTTTCTATTATGTAATAAAAGAGGAGAAGGAGTAAATAAATTATGTCTTGTTGAAAAATCTGGTATTTTATAATTTCTATGTTTATATTCTACAATTAAATCTTTAAAAGTATCTTCAATATAGAATTGTTTTTTTGTTAATTGTTCAAAAAATTTATATGATTCTCTAAATTCTTTATTTTCTTCATGAATTAATTTATATTCTTCTGACATTTCTTTTTGAGCATCTGAATATGTTTTTAATATTAATCTTGTAAATTCTTTTTCTTTTCCGGTATTTACACCCTTTAAATCTTTTTTTTTTGTTGATTTACTTATTGTTTTTAAAAAATTATTCATATTATATTCACTGTGAATTCCATATTTTGACATCATTATTTTTTATTTAAATTTATTAATAAAATCCACATAATTTTTTTAATAATTTAAATAAATAAAAAATTTATTATGAGTGTTTATTTATATAATTTTTCCATCAAAAAATAAGTTTTTTATATACAATAATTTTAATAAATCTTTTCATTGTTAAAATAAACAATAAATATAAATATTCTGCATATCAAAAAAAAAATTAAATAAATAACTTAAATAACAAAATTATATTATATTTTCTTCCAAAGATAGAAAGGGAAGAATCTATATAAAACATTTCATGAACTTTGTTAAATAATTGAACACATATTACAAAATTCGTTATTATTATTATTATCTTCATTTTTTCTTTCAAAAATAACAGTTTTATTATCACCAAATTTATTTTTACCTAAAAATCCATTTTTTAATTTATATAAATAATTACATCCTTCATTTTTAATTTTATTTAAAATACTCATTCTATAACCAATTTTATCAATTCCAATTTCTTTAAATAATATTTCTTCTGTTAAAGGTTGTTTACTTTGCATTTGAATAAAAAGTAATTCTGGAGAAGAATAACCATTATCAATAAAATTTTTTAAATAATATTCTAAATTAATAGAAGATAATAATCTATATAAACAATTTTTATTTCTTTCATTTTCAAAATATACTTTTTCTCTTTCAACAGGAAAATCAAATAAATTTGATAATTCTTCTAAATGAATTAAAATTTTTGCTCTTATTCCAGGTAATTTAATTCCTATTTCTCTTAAATTTTCATCTGTTATTGCTATTCCATTTTTTGTTTGTTCTATTAATAAATTTAAATCATCAAATCCATTTAAAGATAATATTTTCATATATTCTGTTGATAAACCTATTTCATTAAAAAAATTATTAAATTCAATTATATTTTTTTTCTCTCTTTTTTGAAAATTATATGCATTATTATATATTAAAGTTTGTTCTGTTAAAAATTCATTTTCATTTTCATTTTTTAAAGGAATTAATAAAGAAGGAATATTTGTTGATAAATCTCTTGTTAATTGTTTACTTTGAATTTTATAATGTTTATTATTATTATTATTAATAATTTTATTAAAAGGATTATTTTCTATTACATTTGTTTTAGCACTTCTTCTTGAATTTAAATTATTTTCTTTGTCTTTTAAACCTATAATAGAAAATTTCTGATGAAATAAAGAAAGATTATCTTCAAAACTTGAAAAATTAGAAATTCTTTGTTCAATATTTCCAGTTAATTCATTAAATATTTCTTCATTTTCTTCATCTGAATTTTCATTTTCTTCTTTATTTACAAATTCTTTTTTTAATTCTTCTTCTTTTGTTTTTACTTTATTAATTAATTTTATTTCAATTGAATCCATTTGTTCAGGAATTTCTTCTTGTTCACTTTTAGTATCAAAATATAATAATTCATTTTGGATTCCATTATAATTATTTTGATTATTTCTACTTTTAATACTATTTAATATATTATTTGAATCTTCTTCAACTTTAATATCATTTTTCTTAGAAGGAAATTGTCCTATTATTTTATTATGTCTATCATTAAAATATATTGTGTATAAGTTGTTTCTAACATTAATTTCATTTTTTTCTAATAAAGAAATAATCGAAGAATTTTCTTGTGTCAATGCATAATCAAAAACAGTTAAATTATCATTATAAGTTTTAATATCTTTATTAGGGGAATATTTTAATAATAAATTTATTAATTTAATATCACTTTTTGCAATTGCAACATGTAAAAGTGTTTCTCCTAATTCATTTTGGGAATTTATATTAAAATTATTTTCAAGAATTATTTTTAATATTTTTTCTTTCCCAAGTTCACTTGCTTGGAATGCAAATTCTTTGAAAATATTTTCATTTCTTTTTGAAAAAAATTTATATAAATATAATAATAAATTTATGTTATTTGTTGATGTTTTTTTTGGTTTGATTGTTAAAGATAAAAGATATGATAAAGTTAATGGATCATTTAAATTTATTTTATTTGTTTCAACTAATTTTTCAATTATTTCTAATTCTGTTGAACTTCCAATATTTTCTAACTTAAATTTATTCTTATTTTGAGAAACTTTTAATTGTTCCATTCTTAACTCAAATTTTTCAAATAAAATAATTAAATTTATTCTTAATGATTTTATATATTGAAAAAAATTGAATTCTATTTTATTAATAAAATTAGAAAGGGTTAATATTTAATATTTATTTTCTATTCATTTATTTTTTACTTTTTTTATTAGATAAATCTATTATTTTCTTGAAAAATTACTTAGAATTTTTATTTCATCTTGATAAAATAAAAAAATTTGATTTAATTTTTTTATTTATTAAATTTTAATTAATTGATAGATCTTATTACAATATTATTAAATTTTTAATTAAATAATATTAATTATTTAAAAGAAAAAAACATTAGATTTTTTTTTGTTTTTCAAATATATATAAACGAAAGAATTATAAGGAAAAAGAATAAATATCTTCCTTATAAAATTATATGTCAAAATAATTATTTATAATTAAGTTCCATAAATATTTGAATGATATAAAAAAAAGATTCAAATAGAGAATATTCTTTTTTATCATATCATATTTTTATCAAAAATGACTGAATTTTAAATAATTTTCAAAATTTAAATAAATTTCCTGATTTCTATTGCTTTATAATTATACTAAAATAAGATGTTATGATAGTATTTTAATTAATTTATGAAATTATAATCAATTAATAATATAAATTATTAAATATCAAAGTAAACAAATCTTATAAATGAAAAATTAAATAATAATTCATTCTTTTTTACCGAAATACAAATAAAAAAATAAAATGAAAATAAAATAAAGTGCTTAATAGTTTTTTATTTAATTAAAATAAATTTAATTATTAAAATTAAGAAAAGAGATATTATTATGAATCAATCTTTTTCTTAATTTATTAAACAAAATTGGAAAAAGATTTAAAAAAATCTAGAGCAAATATCAATTAAACATTTAAATATATTTCTTATTTTTTGAAATAATTAAATATTTAAGATATAAAATATTTATAAAATATAATATATTAAAAATGGAAAACAAATTAAGATTTCCTTTTATTTCATATTACAAATTCATTTTTCTTTTAATAATACCTTTAGTGAAGAGTTTTTCATTTTTAAAAGAATATGATAAAAAACAAATAACTTTTATTCCTTCTTTTAAAGATGATTCAAAGAGAATTAAAATTCAAACCGAAAATAAAGATATTGTCATAAAACAAATAAAAATGGAATGTTTTACAAAAAGTGCATTCCCTGAAGAATATAATCCATTTATATTTAAAGAAAATGATTATTTTTATTTTGAAATTAATTTGAATAAATTTTCTATTTGTAGATTGAATTCCATTATCTCAAATAATGGAAATATAAATTATTTAAATAATGAAAATCCAATTTTTAATTTTCAAGAAATTATAAAAATACAAAAAAATGTGAAATATAAAGATAATATTATTATTAGTTCTTTCCAATTAATTGATTATCACATTAAATTATCTAATTCAAATCAAAAATTAGAATTAGTTAATGAATTAAATGGAGAATTCATTTATAATTTTAATTCAGAATTTCAATCAAATATAACTTTATGTAAAAATCAAATATGTTTTGAAATTGAAAAAAAAATGAAAATAAGAAAATTAATTCAAATTAGTAGTATGAGTCAATCATATTATCAATTTACAAAAAATAAAAATTCAATCGCAAGATTTGTTTTCTTATTAAATGAGTCGACAACAATTAGTGGAAATGTAACTTTTACTGGAATTAATGTAACTCAAAGAGTTATTATCAAAGAATATAATATACGTGATTCTTCTAGAATTTCAATTGATATCAATGAAACCGAATTGGAAGATGGATATTACAGAGTTACCATATCTAATGTTGAAGGAGAAGAGTATATATTGATGTTTTCAAATTCAATTCAAATTGATTCAAGGAAAATTTCATATGTATTAAAAAAAAGTGATTATGAAAATATAATTATTAAACTAGTTGATCCAATTTTTGTATTCCAAATTAATAATATTTCCTATTTGTCAGATGATAGTAATCTTCCAGAAAATCTAAATTGGAATTTAGAGAATGATGATAGAACAATAACTATTTCAATACCAGATAATTTTTTAGACAATGTTAAAAATTATACAATTTATATATATGATAGAAAGGATAATAAGACTGATAATAATACACTTACATATACTTTAGTAGTATCAAATTATATAATTTTAACACCAATTCTTTTCATGAAAACATCAGTTGCAAGTCAATCTTCAGGAAATTTGTCTTTTCTAGCTAAATTTTATGAAGAAGAAGAACCAAATGACGAGCAACTTGAAATATTTTTAAATGGATATATTAAGGTGACACAAGAAGAATATAGTAAAGATGAGCATATATACAAAATTACATTTCCTAAAAATACAACTTCTGCAAAAAGATATTTTTTCAGATATTTCAATAAAGAGGAAAAATATGAATATAGATTTGTTTATTTAGCTAATTATACTATGGATGTCTTTTGTCAAAATATTTTAGATTCGTCACCACTTTTTATTAGTATAACTTATAATACTGATTTACAAAGTGATATTAATGTTGCTATAAAAATCGGAGAAAATGTTATTAGATTTGTTCGGTCCACAAATTCATCAATATTAAATAATTTGATAACTTATGATTATAGTTTGTCTAATTTATATTTTGAAACTGGAATTTACAAATTACAAGTATATTCAGATATATTAGAATTATATTCATATGATACTTTTATTGATCCGAATAATTTAAACTTGCAATTTATTGAAAAACTAGAATTAGATTCAAATGTCAATAAAACATTATATATAAAAACTCATCCTCAATATCTTGATTTAACATTTAAACAAAACGCAAGCACAATAAATGAAATTGTATTAGTAAAAGAAAAAAAAAATATTTCTTCAACAAGTTGTGAACACAATGGTAATGAAGATAAAATATTAAATTGTACATTTGATTCATTAGTACAATATTCAGAAGAAGATCAAGGTGATTATAATATTTCTTATAAGGATGAATGTGGAAATCTTCAACAAATAGATGGTATTAAGGTTGAATTAATATATTTAAATGATCTTATTTCAATAACTCCTCCTATTATTCATACAAATCAACAATCAACATATAATATAACATTACAATATAAAGATAATTTTACAAATAATGCATTAAATTCATTTACATTGTTTAATATAAGTTCAAATGGTGAGAATACTAATTATACTTTTACAGCTGATAATTCAATGTTTTATGATAATTCAACTGTATTCAATTCTTCCAATATGAACATAGGAATATATCGAATTTATAGTAATTTCCAAGATCCATCAAAAAATTTTGAAAGTGATTTACTATTCAAAATTACGAATGAAAGTTTGGATTTTCTTTTTAATCATATATATTTTGTTCTAAACAATTCTAAAAATGAATATAATTTCAACCATAATTTAATTATTACACCTATTGGTGATGGGAATCATTGTGTTGAACAAATTTATGTTTATGGTACGAATGAAAAATTAGAACCTATAAATGAAAAAAATAATTATAGTAAAATAATGGACACTGAAGGGACATTTTATTTTGATTATTTAGATAATGAAATAAATAGTAGAGTTAAAATAGAACAACCTGTTTATGTTGTTAAAACATATGAAAGTTTATTCAAAATTTCAATTGATGATTGTAATTATCTTTATTTTGAAATTACATTAACACCTTCGAATATTGAAGATTTAAATTTAAAAGATAGTTACATCATGATATATAATGAAGAAGATAATGATAATATTCATAATAAGGTGAGAAGAGTTCAAGAAATTGAAGAAATTAAATATATTATAAATTTCACTGATTCTTTTAATGAGAATAATTATACCTTAAAAATTTTTGAAAATGAAAATGATACTGAACAATATATATATATAAAATCTGATTTGAAAATGACTGATATAATTCCTCCTGAATATCAATATAAGACAAATAATACTATTTCATTAAAAAATGTTACATGTGATTTATCATCTTCATCTACAAAAATTAATTTTTTAGATCAAAATAAAATTTATAATAAAACTCTTAATTGCACTGACGGAACATATTATCCTATTGAAAAATTAATGCATTGTAGAATTATTTATAATGGAATTTATAATTATCATGATGTTATAATAAATGATCAATTTTTATTAGAAGATAAAACATTTTTATCTAATTCATTGTGTGATTCAAACTTTATTATTTCTACAGATAATTCATCAATAGGTATCCCAAACCAAATTATTAATATATCAAATATTTATTCAAAAGATTTTTATGTAAAAAATTTACTTGAAATAAATTATAATGTAATATCAAAATTTAATAATACTTATTCTATTTCAAAAACAGATTCGGGAAACGTCTTTATAGTTGACCCAGATAATTATAATATGTCTTTAAATGTGAGTTATGGTGCTAATTATGAACTTGTAATAAATTATTTGGGTAGAAAAATGGATGATTGGGAAAATATTGATACTGCAAAATGTTTAACTCATGAATTCAAAGAAGATAATGTTTTTTATCATTATTTATATAAAATTAATTATCCTATTATTTTTATTGAAGAAAATGATTCTTCTTCATATCCAATTGAGATTACTTTTGCTACGGAACAATATGCAAATGATTATAAAGACAATTTTAATAAATTAGATTGTAATACAACAACAAATAATATTGCACATTGTAAATTTAAATCTTTACCAACATCACCTGGAATAGAAAATTTAAATTTAACTAATATAACGAATAGTGATACTTCCATATATATAACATTATATAAAATTGAAGGAAATAAATGTCAACCAATAACTACAGATTTTTCAACTTCTGATATTTCTATCATTATTTCTTCTCATGTAGATTTGGGAAATATAACTGTGTTATATGCAAATAGAAATAAATATTTACCTCAAACTATTGTTAGTCAAAATTCAACTGAAAATATATTTTCTTATATAATATTTGTTTCTGATTTTGTTGAAGGAACAGCAAATTTATATGCAATTCATGAAAAAATATATACCTCTAGAATCCCTTTTAATACTGGAATTGCTTTTTATAATTCATATATTATTAGTTCAGTAGAAGGAATTTTACTTAAGGCAAATAATCAGCAAATTTTAATCAAATATAATAATGATACTAGAATTATTGATAATGCTTTTCAAAATTTTAAATTAAAATATAAAGATAATGAAGAAGATTATATTGATGATAATATTACATATAACACAGATGAAAACTCAATTGTTCTAACATTTAATCTTGAAAATGCTTCTTTTGGTAATTATGGATTATATCTTGTAGATATTTGTGGAAATGAAATTGATCTAAATTATAATATATATGTAGTTAATTTTTATTCAAAGAGATTTCATTATGTCATTGATAATAATTATAATCAAGAAATTATTGGACATATTTATTGTGATAATATAATAAACGAATCAAATTTATCTTTCCTTTTAGTCAACGAAAACAGAACAGAGTTGATTAACAATAAAAATGGAACTTTTTCATATAATATATCGGAATTCGGAATAGGTGATTACACATTTTTTTTTAAAAATTTCAAATCTTCTTTAATTGAACATAATTTAAATATTACAGTTCATGTGGTACAAGAAGTAGAAACTTTTCTTGATTCAAATGGTTTTTTGAGTGAAGATTGTTATTTATATGAATTAAATGAAAATTTGACATTGAATTGGAAAGATGATTATATTATAAATCATTCAGTTTATATAGAAGGAGAAACTACCAAATGTGAAGGAGAACCTTATTGTCAAATTAATAATGTTACAAATGATGATGATGAAATATATGAAATTAATAAAAATCTCTTAGGTTTATTACCTGGAACTCAATATCATATTCTTATTGTTGAAAATGATGATAAATTAGTTCCTATTTATTCATATAATTTAACTCTTGGATTAATATCATTATCACATCCAAACCAAGAATTTATTTATTTAAATGCTCCGTATATAAAATTTCAATCTACTTGTGAAATATTTGAATTTAAATTTCAACCTTTAAATTTTTCACATTTAATATCGGGTATTGTTCATAACATTTCATGTGATAATCAAGATTCAGCTTTTGATGATTCAAATAAAATATATACTTGTGTAATTCCTAAAACAAATTCAACGTATATTTTCCCCGAAGAAAAAGCAGGATATTATAATATTACATTTTATGATTATGTTATTTCTGATAGAATATTTTTATCTAAAGCAATTGAAGATGCAGAATATAATATTAGTTATGGGCAATTAAAAGTTGGAAATAACACTCTTTCTATTAAAAGCGAAGATTTTTATATAAAAAATTTAGTAAAATTTTATATAGCCCCAAATATAAATGATATTACCACTTATGATAATATAGTTGAAAGTAGAAACATCGATGATTATAATAATTCAAATTCAATTATTATTGTACCTTTTGAGCTTACTAAAGGAGTGACAAAATATTTTTTTCAAATGAATAGAACTTTTATTGATTATGACATTGAAACTCAATATGGAACTTTCAAAAATTATATAAATTTTTTAAAAAAATATGAATTAAAGGTAAGTTTACCTTATGTACAATTTTTTTTTGATAAAGTATATATTATTGAAGAATCAAAACAATTATGTATAAATAATGACTCTTATAATAAAATTTCAATAAAAGTTTCAAGCAATTATACAGATGATATTGAAAGTATCACTAACATTTCAGTAAGATACATAAATACTTCAGAAGAAGAAACAGAAAATGAAGAAAAAGCAGAATACATTACGAAAATTAATATGTATGAATATACTTATTTAATTCCAAATGAAACTGGGCTTCAATTAGGTTTATATAAATTTTATTACCACTCAACTTTAATGAATGAAGAACCTATTCTTATTGATACAATAGTGTTAGCTGTTAAAACAACAGAAGATATATTTTCATATGAACTTATTTCAACATGTATTAATAAAGATGTTTTTACAGCTGAAATTAAAAAAAACGATGATTATCTTTGGCATGAAAGAATAGATTTATCAAATATTGGATTCTTATTAATAGATGAAAATAAAGGATATGTATATAAATTTAATTATAATGGAACACTATATTCATTATCATCAGATTCTAAAAAGAATATAACCACCACCAATGAATTTACTTTAGCAATAACTGAAAAAGATAATCGTAATTGTTTTGTAAAAAGGTATGATGTAAGAATGACAAATACTAACATGTCAATAGTTCCAAATTCAGATTTTTATTATGAAGATTATATTATTTTAAAAGGAGGACTTTGTATTTTAGGAAATATAATAATAATAAATAATAATAATAATAATAATTTCACATTAACATGTAGAAACGGAACAGATGCAACATTAATATGTGGATATGATATACCAGATCCATATTTTACTTATTCATTTTATGATTATTATAAAATTATTTATAATTATTATGATGATAATCAAAATTCTAATTATTTAAGAAATAATCAAGAAAGTAAAAGTTATAAAATTGTAAATAATATTTCAATATACAATAGTATTTTAAATGCAACTTTTAATATAGAACGTCTTTCAAATGATTCTGGATCCCAAATAACAATTAATTCCAGAAATTTTGATGTTTCTAAAATTATTGAAGTAAATTTAATAAATGATAAGAATGATCCAAATATTACTTGTAAAATAAATAGCACTATTTGTAACTTAACACATTTAGAAAATAATTCATTTAACATTTATCCTAAATTACAAAATGATAGTTCATATTATATATATTCAGTTAAAAGAGATCCAATGGGAAATGACATTTTTGATCAAAATTTAAAAATTATTAATCTATCAATTGATTCTTCATTTAGTTTTTCTGTCGATAAACCTATTGTGGTTTTAGATAATTATAATTATAAACCAGTTAGTGTTATTGTTAATGCTCCATCAATTCTTAACATTGATTATGTTTATACTCTAGATTCAAATAATAATCAAATAATTTTAACACAAAATTCATCAAATATTTATATATTTGAAAGTAGTGAAGCAGGTTTATATAATTTTTATTATACAGTCCCAAACCAAAATGTTTCTTATCCAACAAGTGTAAGTGTATTAGTTGTTGAAAGTGGTAAAACTTTATTCAATATTACTCCTACTTCAAAATGTATACCAAAAGAATTTTATTTTTCAGTGACTTTGGAATTAAATAATTCAATAAATTATCCTCAATATTTTGTTTTTTTAAATTTAGATGGAAATAGTATTCAATTAGAATCAAGTTCATCAAATACTTTTTCATTAAATCAAAATTTGTCAGAACGCGAATATGAATATGAATTATTAATATATGATAAAAATAATAATTTATTATATAATTCTAAAAGATATGAAAATCTATCGTTCTTTGTTACATCAATAACTCCTAATCAAGTTTATTTTAAAGATTCTATTTATGTCTCAAATTTAACATGTAAATTAGAAAATTTAAGTTTGAAAAATTTAAATGGTTCAACAATAAATTTAACATGTGAAGATTCAACTAATACAATAATATGTAGAAATTTATCCCCAATATCAGTATATGGTTACTATTATATGTTTTATAATACATTTAATTCATCAAAAAAAATTTATATATCAAATACAATTGATAATTCTTCTTTTACTTTAAATCCGGAGAATTCAACTTCTAGTCAGAATATTACAGTAACAATCACTTTAGATTCAGAAAATTTTTACATGGAAACTATAGAGAAAATTACTTTTATACCAAGTAAAAATGAGGATAATATTACAATTTATGATATCACTCGGGCAAATGATTCATTATCTTTTGTTTTTAATGGTTCAAGAGGAAATAATTATACTATTGTTTTAAGTGTAAATTCATCATTTCAAACCAATTTCTTAATAAAAACACTTGAAAAAAAATTATATATTTCAGCTCCATTTACTTTAAATGAATTTTTTCGTGTTCAAAAAAAAGATGTTCCAACAAATTTTTCTTTTCTTATAAAAGTAAACGAAACAGAAGATGCTGATAAGATTAGTACAACAAACCTTTGCAAATCTGAAAAAATCGGTCAAAATGAACAAGTGTCAGTAAATGTATCATGTGTTGACTTAAATGTTAGTGAAGCTCGAATTATAGAGATTTATTATGATGAGAATAAATATACCGATTATTTTTATATTTTTACTGGAGAATCAAATGGAAAATATTGTGGGAATAATAATTCCAAAAAACCAACAACAAATAATTTTAAATTAAACATACCACAAGAATTTAAAAAAACAATTGAAATAAAATTTGAACCAAGTATTGGTGATGATGATAATGATTATTGTGTTTTATATGAGAAAATATATTATTGTAATGGAACATCCACTGAAAATCCAGCAAATGTTAGAATTACCATTGATTCATCTAGTTACATTTTTCCTTTAGAAAATATTTCAAATGCAATTCACAATTCATTTTCTTCAGTTGAATCTTCTTTAGTAGAAGGATTTAATAACCAAAAAGTAAATATAACATTCGAAAATGATTTATCATATAAAGAAATAAAAGAATGTATAATTTCTGGTTCAAGTGGGACAGCATCAGGACAATATAAAGAAGAAGAAACAAAAAATTTAAATGATCCAAAAAAAATAATATATGAATTTAATTTGACCAATTATCCAAGTGGAAATAATAATTTAATATGTACAAATTTATGTAATGAGACATATAATAAATCAATAGAAATAATATCAATAACATGTATTCCTCCATATACTAAAAGCAAACAATCAATAAGTTGTAAAAAATGTATAGAAATAGATTCTTTAAAACCTTATTTTAAAGATGGTGAATGTGTTGATTATACTACTTGTATAAATGCTGGTTATGGAGTCATGTATCCTAATGAAACTTCTTATTGGTGTATTAATCAAATATATGGATTAATTAAATATAATAATGTTTATTATTTACCTCAAAGTGAATATAGTAAAGAGAATTCAAATAATAAAATAGATTATTGTGAGGATTTATGTTTTAAAGGTAATGAATGTGATAAAGAGTGGTTTAATTGTACATGTGAATCTGGGACTGAAGGGATTTATTGTCAACCTAATTCGATTGATGATGAATTGAAAAATTTAAATTCAAATTTCAATTTAAATTCATCTTATATTTATTTAAATAATGTAGTTAGTGCAATATCTATATTATATTTATTAGAAAAAAATCAATATCCTGAAAATACTACTTTAATAACTGAATATATGGATAAATTTTCTCAAATAGATTTTTCTAATGTTGAAGATTATAATATTTATTATTTCGTTGAAATCTTTAATTATTTTAATAATAAAAATTTAAGAAGAATGAGAAGATTAACACTTAATCAAACTAGTTTACATAATTTAAATAAACAATTATATCAAAAAACTGATAAATCAATACTTTCAAAGACACCTTATAAAATATTTTCAGATTCTTTAGGTTTAAGTACTTGGATATGGTATTTTAATAAAGAAATTGAAAGTGTAAAAAAAGCTATTAAATTGTATGAAAAAAGTTCTCTTAGTCTTTTGGATCTTTCTGAATGCTTGAATAATAATTATATAATTATCTTAACTATATCCCCTCCAAATTTATATTCTAATCAAGATTCTGATTTATCTGGAATTGAATTATATTATTCTATATTTAATCAAAATAATGAAGATATAGATGATAATTTGAAAACAAGTACTCATGTTTGTCGAAATGCTAGAATATATATATCTCAAAGAAATCTTGATTTTGATATTCCATTTTATTCATTTTATAAAAAAGGAGGAATTGATATTTATAATAAAAGTGATAATGCTTTTTTAAATCCTTGTTTTGAAAGTTCAAAATTTAATTGGGATTTAACTCAAAAATTTAGGAAAATAAATGTTTACCAAAATATAACATATAATTTTGAAGATAGATGTACATATAAGGGAATTGATTATTTAAATGACAGTAAAAAAGAAAATATTAATTCCTTAATCTATTATCAATGTAGCATAAATATAAACAAAAGTGAAATAATAATTTATAATTCAAGTGATATAATAGAAAATAGTGATAAAGAATACAATCTTCCTTTTAAATGTCATAATAAAGTGAAAAAATTATATAAAAATATTGCATTTTGGTTGTATTTTATTATAATACTTTTATATATTGCATCATGGATAGTAAATACATTTTATTATGAGCAATTAAATGGAACTATAAAAGGAGCAAAGAATGATAAGATAGAATTGATACCAAACAAAAATTCTCAAAGAGAAAGTCAGAATGAAAGTTTCAAACCAAAAAAAAATCAAAATGATAGTTTCAAACCAAGAGAAAGTCTTAATGATAGTTTCAAACCAAGAGAAACTAATAATGAAAGTTTCAAACCAAGAGTAAGTCAAAATGAAAGTTTCGTACCAAAAAAAAATAATTCCCAAATAGAAAATGGTGGACAAAATTCAATAACAGAGGAAGATTCAAAAAGTGAAAAAGATGAAAATATCAAAGATTCTTCTGAAAGTAAAGAAAATCCAATTGAATTAAAAGATAGTTTAATAAATAATTTCTTATCTCTTCATCCTTTATTAACAATTGGCAGATGTTCAGTAATAAAACCATTAATGATCACACAATTTATTTTCCTTTTTAATATATCAAATATATTTGGTTTTAATGCAGTTTTTCTAAATGAAAAAAGAATAAAAAGAAAAATATGGGATACAGGAAGAAAAAGTTTTGCTTATCCAATGAGACATGAATTTGGAAGAATAGTAGCAGTAATTTTAATAACAATGATATTAACAGTTTTAGCAAGATTAATGTGTTTAGTTTCTTATCACACTTCAAATCAAACAAAAAGTGAATTAGAAAAACAATACCAAAAAGGTATTAAGGATTTTAATGAATATATAAAAGATACTTTCAATAAAAATCATCAAATTTTCAAAACAATTGCTTCAACATTAATGTTTTTATTAACCTTTTTCTTTTGGTATTATACTATTATTTGGTGTTTTGTATATTATAATTCTCAATTGGGATTGTTATATACTTTAATTTGGAGTTTATTTTGGATTTGGATTGTTTTTGCTCCTATTAATATTCTTGTTATTTCTATTTTTGAATCTATTCTAAATAAAAAAGAATGTGCTTATTATGCTAAAAATTTGTTCTGTTTTTAAATATTTTATTTTTTATTTTTTTTAACTTACTATTTTTTTAAATTTTTTAAAATTATTATAGTTTTAATTTATATCATCTATTTTATATTTTCAATTATAATATACCTAAAGAAGATTTATTTTCATTGTCAATATGTTTTGTAAATTCCATTCCATCTATAATTTCTTCTTTTATAGGTTTTTTATTTTTATTATAAATGAATATTTTAATCAAAAGAATTAAAATTAATGAGAAAAAAAAAATTCCAATTATGAATTCATTTGAAAAAATATTAAAATCATATGATAATTTTTTATTAGATTTGGTGAAATTTGAATAAAAACCTATAATTTTATTTCTTTGATCAAAAACAAATTGATATTTTTTTAATAAAGGTTTTCCTAACACCCAATTTGGATTTTTTTTGGCTCCTTTAAAAATAACTAAAAAATAAAATGTATTATTAAATTCATAAAATAAATCTTTGTAAGTTAATTCAAAATTAAAATCAATACTTTCAATATAAAACTTAATAGACTCTAATTGAGAAATATTAACATTGTTATTACATGTGTAATAAAAAATTATTTTTCCTTCAATTTTATTTTCAAAACATTTACTTTCATTTATAAATTTATTAAAAAATAGTTCTTTGACTTTTTTTTATATAATTCATTACCAATAATAAAACCATTTTCAATAGATAATTCACCAATAATTTTATCTTTATTAGTAACATTTAAATTACCAAAATAAATACAATTAATTTCAATATCATAATGATTTCCATAAGTTTTTAAATAAGGTTTTATAATTTTATAATTGTTAATAATATAATTGTTATTATCATATTCATGTGGTTTTCCTCCAAAAATTAATTCACCATTTTCATTATCATTAAATTTAATAGTAAATTCATATGAATTAATATATTTTCTTTCTTTTAATTGATATATAAAATTTATATCAGAAAATTTAATTTCAGGATCTTCAATATTTAAACCAATAATACCATTTTCATAAATATTTTCTCTTAATATATTCCCAATAAAAAAATTAAACTGAAAAATTTTATTATTATTAATAATTATAGTATCATTTCCTTTAAAACCTTTAATAAAATCATATGAATTAAAATGCATTAATTTTTTATTTTTCATGAAAGTAGAAGATTGATTGTAATTAAAAGTTTTAAGTTGAGGATAATTTTCTGGTGAAGTGAAAAAAAAAGGATATTGTCGTAATTTTATATTTAAAGGTATTTTAAAATGTTTATTACTTATATCTATTATTATTTGAATTATATTATTGTTTAAATATTCAAATATATTTTTTTCATTTATTTCTTTTGGAATTTCTCTTTTAAATGGTATTGATATTATTTTTATTTTTGATGTTTGACTTTGTTTTATTATATGAAAAAATATTATAGATGTTAAAATGAAGAGTAAATTATTCATATTTTAATCAAATATAATTAAAATTAAATTATTTATTCATTATTTATTGAATTTAATTTTTTGTGAATATGAAGAAAATATAAAAATCTTCATATAGCTTTTAACTTAATAGTTTATTTTTTTTATGATAAATAAATATTAAAAGACTAAATAAACAAAGTAATGATAATTTAAAAAATAAAATTAATTAATAATATTTATTTCATTTTTATAATATGTAAAATTATTGTTTTCAATGTTTTTAATTTAGGATTGATTAACTTAAAAAAACTGAAAATAAATATATTTATTTATTCAACCTAATTATTCAAAAATTACTTTTTTCCCTAAAAATCCAACTTTTTTCCTTTCCATATATTCTTTATTATCAATAAGTTTAACATTTCTAATTTTATCAAACCTCAAATTATATTTATTTATATCAACTTCATAAACATCATTAGAAATTAAATTAACTTTAGCATAAATAAAACTTCTATTTACTAGACTAATTCTTAAAACAGAAATATTTTTACTTTCTAAATATTTCATTCTCAAAAATTTAATTTTTCCTAAATAAATATCTTTCATATTATAATCACTAATCAATAAATTATCAAAACCAAAATTCATAGTATCATACATAAATTCAAAATGAATTTTTAAATAATCTTTACTTTCAATAGTATAAGGACTATCATCATCAAAAACAATATCACCTTGAGCAAAGTGATTAATACTATCAACATTAATAATTAAATCAGTTGGATTATTATTTAAATCAAAAGTATTTCTAATAGTATTTTTAAAAGTATCTTGATAAGGAATAATATAACCACCTCTAAAAAATAAATTAATATTTTTATAATCACCTGGTAATTCAATATAATTACCTTCAGTTTTATTATTATTTTTATCAATAAAAGTACTGAAATTAGAAAAAAAATTCCAATCATCATTTGGAAAATAAGCTAAAATATTATTAGTTTTTTCAGATAAAACAGGAAATAAAATGAAAGCATCACCAATCATAGCACAAATATCAGTAATAAAATAAGCATTTGTGTCATTATAATAATTGAAAAAAACAGGTTTGAAAAAAGCTCCAATTTCCCCTAAAGAAATTTTAAATAATTGACTATAATAATATCTAATTAAAGAATACCTCATTTTTAAAGAAATTTTACTTAAATAATAAGTGTTAGAATTAATACCAAAAGCAAAAGGTTCATGAGGTTGAGAATTTAATAAACTTTTATGATTTCTACTAAAAGGATAAAAACTACCTAGACTCATCCATCTCGCACATAGATTATCATTTGTTTTTCCTTGAAAACCACATATATCATCTCCTACAAATGGTATTCCATATATATTAAATTGAAATATTCCACTCAAAGAATTCTTCAAATCATTATATGATGCATTGTTATCCCCTAACCAATGAAATGCGTATTTACTTGAACCTAATGTTGTTGATCTTGATAATATAAATGGTCTTTTATTTGTTATTTCTATTAGATTTTTATATGTTTCTTCTGATTCTAATAAATTTATTAATGGTTTAAAATTATATGTTATTAAATTTGAATAATAATCATCTGATTTATTATATAAAACACTATATGAATTTTCACTTATTGAATTTGATCTTATATCAGTTCTCTTTTTTTCAATATAACCTGGAATATAAGATAAATATTCATATTCATTTAAATAATCATAAAATTCTTTACCTTTAGGTAAAATTTCAACTCTTCCATTTTGAAGAGTATTTATTGTTGCTGGTTCATTCATATCTAACCAAATTCCATCATAATTAACTAACTTATAATAATCATTCATTGCAAGTTTCCATAAATTTTTTGCTTGTTTAGTGAAAAAATCAGGAAAAACAGAAGCACCACCCCATACATTACAAACCATTTCTACATTAGTATAATTAGATAAAATAAAAGCATTTTCTTCATGCCCCTTAATATAATATTCATATTTTTTATTTTGTACTAACGCAATATCAACGATAGGAACAAATTTATAATTAGATTTTTGAATATCATTAACGAATAAAG
>JAEEGK010002977.1_pt1 | contig 42343 bp, 29 predicted proteins | sample 8958771 | NCBI WGS metagenome assembly JAEEGK01 (sample SAMN16246547, study PRJNA631951) | gut metagenome | biome: gut microbiome; feature: rumen; material: SC-attached | host: Bos | place: Iran: Karaj | collected 2018-10
CTCATCGGTGACGACGAGCACGGCTGGGACAACACGGGTGTCTTCAACTTCGAAGGCGGCTGCTACGCCAAGGTCATCAATCTGGACAAGGAGTCCGAACCCGACATCTACAACGCCATCCGCCGCGACGCCCTCCTCGAGAACGTCACCGTCGACGAGAACGGCAAGATTGACTTCGCCGACAAGTCCGTCACCGAGAACACCCGCGTCTCCTACCCGATCTACCACATCGAGAAGATCGTCCGTCCGGACAGCCACGGCCCCGCCGCCAAGCAGGTGATCTTCCTGAGCGCCGACGCTTTCGGTGTCCTGCCTCCGGTCTCCATCCTCACTCCGGAGCAGACGAAGTACTACTTCCTCTCCGGCTTCACCGCCAAGCTCGCGGGCACCGAGCGCGGCATCAAGGAGCCCACTCCGACCTTCTCCGCCTGCTTCGGCCAGGCCTTCCTGGAGCTCCATCCGACCAAGTACGCCGAGGAACTCGTGAAGAAGATGAAGAAGTCCGGCGCGAAGGCTTACCTCGTGAACACCGGTTGGAACGGTACCGGCAAGCGCATCTCCATCAGGGATACCCGCGGTATCATCGACGCCATCCTGAACGGCAGCATTGACAAGGCCCCGACCAAGCACATCCCGTACTTCGACTTCGAAGTCCCGACCGTCCTCGAAGGTGTTGACACCGGCATCCTCGATCCGCGCGACACCTACGCCGATCCCGCCATCTGGGATGAGAAGGCCAAGGATCTCGCCGCCCGTTTCATCAACAACTTCCACAAGTACGAATCCAACCGCGCCGGCAAGGCCCTCGTCAAGGCCGGTCCGAAGCTGTAGTCCGTATCTTCCATCTGACAGAAAGGCTGACCCGACCGGGCCAGCCTTTCTTTTCATGGATGCAGTCGGATAATCCTATTCATCGAAGAACCGCATGGACGAGAGCATCTCGAAGATCATGTCCACATAGTCGTGGGATGTGGCATTCCAGCGGAAACCGAGGCGATGGAGGACCTGCATCGAGAAAACGCTGGATGCTTCGTTCTCGACGAGCTGCGTCTGGCCTTCTGCCTGGGTGTAGGCGATGATGCTCGACAGGATCCGGGACTTTTCCGGATCATCCTTGGCAGCATCGAACCGGCGGGTGAACTCTTCATCCTCGACATAGTCGAGCGGAGATCCGTCATCCTTGTGCAACCGGGAGAGGATGTCATCCATCGGCAGCAAGTGGTCGTTCTGGGCATGGAACACGACGTTCTCCCGGGGCGTTTCGGCGAGGAGTACGCAGGCACGGGCGGTTTCGTCGATGGGGGAGAATTCCATCCTGCCTTCCAGCATCGGGTAAGGAATGGCGCCCAGCATCCGGAAAGCCTTGAGACGGCCCATCGATGCGTTGGAATTGAAGTTGATCTGGAATTCACCGTCTTCGGCACGCGGGGAGAGATTGCCCACGCGGATGATCTTCGCGTTCAGTTTCCCTTCGGCGACTTTCTCCAGGATAAGCCGTTCCGCAAGGAATTTGGAAACGACGTACTGGTTGTCCGTGTTCTGCCCGAAGAAGAGTGTGCGCTCGTCCAGGACCGCAGGGACGCTTCCTTCCGTCATGCCGCCCACGCTGACCGTGGACACCTGGACCAGCCGGGCGCCGCGTGCGATGCAGAATCCTATCAGGTTCTGCACGCCATAGTAGTTGACCTTCAGGATGTCGTCGCCTTTGGAGAAATGCTTGACATTGGCTGCGCAATTCACCACCAGATCGATGGGATTCCCCGAAGTGAGGATGGCGTCAAGTACCTTCCCGTCCGTAATGTCCCCCTGGATGAGACGGATCCGACTGCCCAGCAGCGAGCGGTAGTTCTTTTCGAAGTAATACACCAGCATTTCGGCCAGGCGCCGCTCTGCCGAGACGGCACCCTTGCCCCGGAGGATGCACCAGATGACGGTGTCATCACCGGTCCGTTCAATCAGTTCCCGGAGCACGTGGATGCCCAGGAAGCCTGTCGCACCAGTCAGGAGGATATTCTTTCCGAGCGGCTGTGAATCGCCGCCGAGGAACGCTGCGAGGGTATTGCCGGCAAGCAATTTGTCAATGGCCGAGTAATCATAACCGTACACATCGTCCTGGTCTTCCGCAACCTTTTTCCCGTTACCGCCGATGAAGCCCGCGAGGGCCCGGGCAGTGGGATTGTTGAACACGTCGCCATACGAGAATTTGAGACCGCGCTTCTCGGCGCTCACCAGCACGCTGGTGACCATCAGGGAGGAGCCGCCCAGGTCGAAGAAACTGTCGGTGGCGCTGACGCGATCTGCTCCAAGAATTTCGGCAAAGACTTCACAGAGGGCCTTTTCAACAGGACCTTCCGGCTCCACGTAGGTTCCGTCAGAGGTCATCACGGGAGCAGGAAGCGCCTTGCGGTCCACCTTCTGGTTCACGTTGAGCGGAATCGCCTCCAGTTTCGCGAAGGCGGCAGGCACCATGTACGGCGGTTTCTGTTTCAGGATGAATTCAGTCAGGGCCTTGGAGTCCAGCTCGCCTTCGCACACGATGTAGGCGGCGATGAACTTGCCGCCGGACGGATTGTCGAACGGCTGGACGGTCACGTCTTTCACCCCCGGGAATTCACGGATGACCGCTTCGACCTCCTTGGTCTCCACCCGGAAGCCGCGGATCTTGACCTGGCCGTCATTACGGCCCACGAACTCGATGTTTCCGTCCATCCGGTAACGGACGATGTCACCCGTCCGGTACGCCCGGTCGTAAGGATAATCGGAAGCGAAAGGATTGGGGATGAAGGTCTCCGCCGTCTTCTCCGGGCGGTTCAGATACCCCCGGCTCACCTGCGGACCGGAGATCCACAGTTCGCCGACGGCACCGGCCGGAAGCCGCCGGCCCTGCGGATCGGTCACATACAGGCGGAGGTTGTCCAGCGGATGGCCGATGGGGATGTTGGACTCTTTCTTCCGGACATCGAAGATCGTGGAGAAGATCGTGCACTCGGTAGGGCCGTACCCGTTATGGAAGGCGTAGGACGGCGGGTCGATGGAGACGAGTTTCTCGCCGCCCGCCGACAGATGCTTCAGGGAAGGATTGCCGGGATAGTTCTTCGCGAACATCACGGCCACCTGCGTGGTCATGAAGCTGTGTGTCACACCGTTATCCGTGATAAAGCGGTCCAGTTCGGACATGTCGTGCCGGGTGTCTTCCGGGATGATGCACACACAGGCGCCGGTCGTCAGGGCCGGATACATGTCCATCATGCAGGCGTCGAATCCGTAACTGGCATAGGCGGCCACGCGGCTTTCCGGCTTCAGGTCATAGTAATTCCGGTACCAGGCGCAGAAGTTCACGAGGTTGCGATGCTCGAGCATGCATCCCTTCGGGACGCCGGTGGAGCCGGACGTGTAGAGCAGGATGAAGAGGTTCTCCGGAGCCGGGCCTTCGGGAACGGGGCCGGCCGGGAGACCTTCGATGTCGGCCGTGTCCAGCACGGGGCCGCCGTATTCGGTGATGAGCTCCCGATAATCGGCGTCGGCGATGAGAAGCTTCGCGGAAGCGTCCCCGATCATGAAATTGAGGCGTTCCTGCGGGTAGGACGGGTCCAGCGGCTGATAAGCGCAGCCAGCCTTCAGGGCGCCCAGGGATGCCACGGCCATCCGTTCACTTCTGCCGATCAGGACGGAAACGACATCCTCCCGTCCGAGACCGAGCGAGGCGATATGGGCGGCAAGTCGGTCGGTGACATCGTCCAACTGACGGTAGGTCAAAGTCTTTTCTCCGAATCGGACGGCATCTGCCTGCGGCGTCGCGGCCGCCTGGGCGCGGAACAGGGACACAATGGTCTGGCTGGTGTCGACAGGAAGCGTCCAGTGGTTGAACCCGTCCAGGAAAGCGCTCTGCCTTTCGTCCGTCAAGGAGAGGTTTTCGACCTTCCCATTCTTCAGCAGCTGGTGGAAGAAATGCTTCACCGTGTCCGCCAGGCTCTGCATGAGTTCGGGGCTGTACAACGTTTCATCGTACTGGAACTGCAGGTACTCGGGACGGTCGACGCCGTGGACGAAAATGCTGATCGGGAACATCGGCGTCTCAGAGGCGAGATCCTCGTAGGCGAGCGCCTTTCCGCCCACGCTGTATTCCTCCAGCAGGCCCACCTGATAGGCCATCATCACCTGCGGCTGGAAGCCAAAGTCGGAGGACACGCGCGCGAAAGGATAGTATTCGTGCGCCCGGGACTCGGAAAAGGTGCGGTCGGTTTCGCGGAGATACTCGTCCACGTCACCCGGGCCGATCTCGCCGGAAAGGGCGAGCGTGTTGACGAACATGCCCACGGTATCGGAGACCCGCAGGTCCGAACGACCGTTGCTGACGGTGCACATGTACACCTTCTTGCTGCCGCAGAATGCGCCTACGGCCAGGTAGGTGGCGGCCAGACAGAAACTGGCCGGGGAGATGCCCAGCGTCAGGCAGCGCTCCGTGACGTCAGTTTCGAGCGGCTGCTCGAGCGAGACTGCCCGCCCGGCCTCCTCGCCCTTCTCCCGGTCGGGGAGGATGGCGCTGGCGCTCTCGAATCCCTGCATCCGCTCCCGGAAGAAGGCCTCGGCAGCGGCATATTCCTCGCTGTCCTCGGATGCTTTCTGGTCGGTGGCGTAGTCGAAGTAGGAGTAGGACTCCGGGGTAGGTTCCACGCCGTCAAGGGCGGCGCACAGTTCGGGCATGAACACGTCCATCGAGCGGCCGTCAAAGACCAGGTGGTGGAAGTCGGTCAGCAGATACAGGCCGCTGCCAGTCCGGACCAGGGAGGCGCGGAACAGCGGCCCTTCCGAAAGATTGAAGGGCTGGAGGAAGTCGGCCTTGCAGGCCGCGAACTGCTCGTCCGGAAGTGTCTGGAGGGGGATTTCCGGTTCTTTGTCGCAGGGGACCAGCATCACCTTTCCGTCCACCGTGTCGAAGCGGGAGAAGAGCGCCGGATGGCAGTGGGCCACCTTCAGGAAGGCTTCCCGAACCGTCTCCGGGTCCAGGGAAAGCGGAAGTGTCCAGCACAAGGGCAGGTTGTAGACGGTCTGCGCCGGCGCCTTCATGCATTCGAAGTAGAGGCCTTCCTGCTGGAAGGTGAGCGGAACAGGGCCGGCTTCGGAGGCGTGGGCCTCGACCGTCCCCGGATGCTTCCCGGCCATCAGGGAGGAGATGACCTCGTTTTCGATGCTCTGGAGCGTCGCCGTCTTGACGAAGGTCTTCATGTCCACGGAAACGCCGTATCTCTTGTAAAGCTCAGTCGCGAGGCGGAGGGCTGACAGGGAAGAGAGCCCGTACCAGGCGAGCGGCTCTGTCAGGGAGAATCCGTCGATATGGACCGTCTCCGTGACCAAGGCGGCGAGATCCTGCTCCAGGACGTTGAAGGGCGCGGCTTCTTCCGCCTTCGGCTTGCGCTTGGGCTTTTCCGGTTTCGGAAGCGCCTTCCGATCCACTTTCTGGTTGACGTTCAACGGGATGGCGTCGATTTGCATCGTCACGGCCGGGACCATGTACGGCGGCTTCCGCTCGAGGATGAAGGCGTTCAGCGCGTCCATGTCGACGGGAGCGTCGCTCACGACGTAGGCGGCGAGGAACTTGCCGGCGCCTTCCCCTTCCTCGTCAAAGGCCTGTACCGTTGCGTCCGTGATTCCGGGGAACTCCCGGATGACACTCTCCACTTCTTTCAGCTCGATGCGGAACCCCCTGATCTTCACCTGCATGTCCTTGCGGCCGATGAACTGGACTTCGCCGTCGGCCCTCCAGCGGACGACGTCGCCGGTACGGTACATGTGCTTGTAGGCGGGATCGTCCGAGAAAGGATTGTCTATGAACACTTCGGCCGTCTTGTCCGGCCGTCCCAGGTAGCCCATGCCCACCTGCCATCCCGCGATGAGCAGTTCGCCGGCCGCGCCGACAGGCAGGCGCTGTCCACCTTTGCCGACGATATATGCGCGGATGCCGGCCAGGGGCTTGCCGATGGGAATGTCGGGCTCCTGCTCGAGGACGAACTTGCTGATGACATAAGCCGTCGTTTCCGTGGGACCGTAGGCATTGACGAGATGGAATCGGGGCGGGGCGAAACTGGAGAGCTTCTCGCCGCCGGTAAGGAGGGCCTGGAGCGACTTGTTGTCCGGGAAGTTCAGGGCGAACTGGGTGGCCACCTGGGTGGTCATCATCAAGTGCGTGATTCCGTTCTGTTCGAAGAAATCGTTCAGGGCGGCGAGGTCCAGCCGGATTTCCTCCGGGATGATGAACAGGGAGGCACCGGACGCCAGGGCCGTGGAAAGGTCGCTCATGGAGGCGTCGAAGCCGAAACTGGCATAGGCGGCGGTGGCGGAATCGGCTGTGATGCCCAGGGATTTGGCATTGTTCCGCGCATAGGTGGCGACATTCCGGTGGCTGAGTTGCACGCCCTTCGGAACGCCCGTGGTGCCGCTGGTGTACAGGAGGATGAAAAGGTCATCCGCTTTCGGTGCCGGGACGTCGGCTTTTCCGGCCGGAAGGAGAGGAATCTGCCCGGTGGGCAGTACCGGTCCGTCATAGCCTCCGATGAGGGTCTCCAGGCCCGGATCGGCGATGAGGAGGGCGGCTTTCGCGTCCTGCACCATGAAGGACAGGCGCTCGGTAGGATAGGAAGGATCCAAGGGCTGGTAGGCGCAGCCGGCCTTGAGAACGGCCAGCGGGGCTACGACCATGTATTCATTGCGCCCGATGATGATGGAGACTACTCCGCCCGGCTTCACGATGCCCGCGATGTATGCGGCGAGACGGTCCGTGAGTTCATCCAATTGGGCATAGGTCAACAGGGTCTTTTTATTGACAACGGCAGGATGGTCGGGATGGGCGGCGACATTCGCCTTGAAAAGGTCGACGAGTGTGCATTCCGTATCGAAATCGACGGCTCCCGGGTTGAAGCAGTCCACCTCGGCTATTTGATCCTCCGTCGCAAAGGCCAGGTCTTCGACGGTTTCGGCTTTCTCCATGGAAAGGAGGGTGGCGCACAGGCTGTCGGTGAACTGCCGGAGGATTCCCTCGGAGTACTTGTCTGGGCGGTAACACACCGTGACCTGTTTTCCGGACCAATGGAAGGAAACGTCAGTCCCGTCCGGCAGATCATCCGTTTCCGGGCAGGCGGGCCCTTCCAGGCGGACGGACCGGTCCAGTTCCAGTTCCCGGGCGAACTCCCCAAAGGGGAATCCGGCATGTTCAAGAGCCCATTCCGCCTGTGTCTCCACGGCTTCGGTCAGGGATGAAAGCGGCTGTCCCGTCGCCCATTCAACGAATACCGGATGTTCCGGGATGTTCTCCCGGACGGCGGAGAAGCAGGCTTTCGTATCGCCGGTCCAAACCGAGAGGGTCAGGCCGAACGCTGTTTCCAGCAGGGTTTCGTCCGGACATCCCATCCGTTTCCGGACTGTGTTCCATTGTTTCTGGGGAATGGAAACAGGAAACAACGCCTTTCCACAAGGACCTACTTTCCCGTCCAGGATGTCCGGGATCAAACGGGATTCCAACTGGGAGGCCTTGGCGAAAGCTTCGTTGAACCACTGGCGGTCTTTTTCCGATACGTTCATTTCTGGTTATCTTTTTTGTCTTTATGTGCTTCAGTCTGGCACAATCGTGCCCGATCTTTGCCTTCGGAAACCATAACACGGAAGTGCCATGTTCGAAGTCATCATTACCCTGGCCCTTGCGGCCCTCGCCATCTGGCTCCTTCTCGACAGCGCCGTCGAATACATCCGCGGCGGACAGGACGATACATTCGCTACCGAGCCGTGACTGTCAGACCGTCAAAGGCGGGCTGCACGTCGGAGCGGACGCCGCGTTCGGCGCATAGGCGGCGAAGGTCGTCGCAGAAGGCGCTGTGGGAAGGAAAAGCGTGGCTCAGGTGCGTGAGCCAGGTGTGGCGGGCCGCAATGCGGTCCGCAAGCGCCAGCACCTCGTCCAGCGAGAAATGCGAGTGGTGCGGGTGATAGCCCACCGTATTCAGGGACAGGTGCTCCAGCCCTTCCAGTTTCGCAAACTCGCTTTCCGGAAGGGAACTCATGTCGGTAATATAAGCGATGTTCCCGAACCGGAATCCCAGCACGGGCATTTGGTCGTGATAACCCCGGATCGGGATGACATTCAGGTATTTGACGCCGTCAGCCACACCGCAGTCCGGGCCCGGCAGGGCGGGGAGGGCCGGGAGGATGGCATTGTCGGACGGCACCAGCGAGCCGTCCGCCCGCCGGTAGAAATACCCGACATCGTGCACCCATTCCAAATCCCCCGTCTGTTCCAGGGACGTGATCCGGAACGGTTTGTCGTCGATCAGGTGGACATGCCACTCGGGTGATCCGGGATACTTGTGCTCGGCGAAGGCGTAGGCGTAGTCGTTCCGGATGGATTTCAGCACTTCCGCTTCGCAGTAGATTTCCACGGCTTTCCGGTCGATGTAATTGAACGACCGGACATCGTCCAGACCGCCCGTATGGTCCTTGTGCTTGTGCGTAAGCAGGATGGCGTCCAGATGCCGTACCCCTTTCGAAAGCATCTGCATCCGGAAATCGGGACCTGCGTCGATCAGGACCTGGAATCCTTCGTATTCGACGAACGCCGCCGCCCGGAACCGTTTGTCATGCGGATCCGGCGACTGGCACACCGGGCACTGGCACCCGATGATCGGTATCCCCTGCGAGGTGCCCGTTCCGAGGAAGGTGAGCTTCACTTCACTCATAGGACGATATCCTCCAACTGATTGACCAGGGCCGGGTCATACGGCTTCTCTACCCGGATATAGTTTCCGGTATAACCGGCCATCATGCCGTCCTTGACGCTGGATTCCCACAGGATCCGTTCCGGCAAGCCCTTGTTCTCCGCGACGAACGCGGCGTGCAGGTCTGCGCAGAGGGCTTCCAGGCGGGCGACCCGTTCCGTCTTCACGCTGTCCTGCACTTGGTCCGGCATGACGGCCGCACGGGTTCCGGGCCGTTTGGAGTAGGGGAATACATGGATGAAGGCGGGCTTGATCCGGTCTTTCAGGAAATCGTACGTTTCCATGAACAGTTCATCCGTCTCACCCGGCAGGCCCACGATGACGTCGATTCCGAAGAATACCTTCGGCTCTCCCGGATGTTCCATCGCCTGGCGGATATAGTCGATGCGAGAGGCGAACAGGGCGGTATCATACCGCCTGCCCACCTTCTTCAGCAGCGTGTCGCTGCCCGACTGGAGCGGAATGTGGAAATGCCGCTGGAACTTGGTCCCGGATGCGATCCAGTCCACGATCTCCTCCGTGATGAGGTTCGGTTCGATGGAAGAAATCCGATACCGGTCGATGCCTTCCACCTCGTTCAGCGCTTTCAGCAGGTCCAGGAAGGACTCACCGGTAGTCCGCCCGAAATCGCCCGTATTGACCCCCGTCAGCACCACTTCCCGGATGCCCTTTGCGGCAATCTGCTCCGCCTGTTTCACGATTTCGCAGATGGGGATGTTCCGGCTGCGGCCGCGGGCGTAGGGAACGGTGCAGTAGGCGCAGAAGTTATTGCAGCCGTCCTGCACCTTCAAGAACGACCGTGTCCGTTCACCGGAGGAATACGCCGGCAGGGTCTCGTCCTCAGAAACGGCCTTGTTTGCGGACGAAACGGCGTTTAGGGCCTTCTCATCCTCAATAACGCCCTGGTTTGAGGATGAGAACATCGCGAGCGTCTCATCCACCAGAACTCCCTTTTCCTTGGCTCCGAAAACGCGGGAGACGCCTTCGATTTCGTATAGCTTCTCCTTTTTGAGCTCGGCATAGCAGCCGGTGACGATTACCAGGGCTTCCGGAGCGAGCTTATGTGCCCGACGCATCAGGTTGCGGGATTTCTTTTCCGCCGTTTCCGTAACCGCACAGGTGTTGATCACATAGACATCGGCCACCGCGTTCCATGGAACGACTTTCCACCCATGAGCGACGAATCCGCGCTCATAAGTGGAGGTCTCTGCATAGTTCAGTTTGCAGCCGAGGGTTGTGAGGGCGACTTTCATGCGAGGATCAGGAAAACGCACGGCCTTTTGCCGATGGTGACGGGATGTTCCTTCCAGCGGGCGGCCGGAAGCGTGCGGATATAGGCGTCGGGCTGGGTGATGTTCGCCGCGACCGTGATGAGCGTCTTGCCGGAACAGGTGGCCGCCAGGTCCGCGAGGAGGGCGTCGTTCCGGTAAGGCGTTTCGATGATGATCTGTGTCTGATGCTCCGCGGCCGACCGCTTTTCGAGCCGCCGGATGGCTGCCCGGCGTTCCTCGGTCTTGGCGGGAATGTAACCGGCGAAGGCGAAGGACTGGCCGTTGAGGCCGGAGGCCATCAGGGCCAGCATCAGGGAAGAAGGTCCGACCAGGGGAACGACTTCGATCCCTTCCCGGTGGCACAGGGCCACCAGCTGGGCGCCCGGATCCGCCACGGCGGGCAGGCCGGCTTCGGAAATGAGGCCCACGTTGCGTCCATTGTCGAAAAGGCGGACCAGGGGAGCGATCTCGGCCGGCGCCGTATGTTCATTCAATTCGTGGAATTCCAGCCCCTCGATATGGCCTTTCAGGCCGGCCCGGGAGAGGTAGCGCCGGGCAGTCCGGACCTCCTCGACCACGAAACAGTCCAGCGTGGGCAGCAGGTCCAGCACCGGAGCCGGAATCACCTCGGCCGGGTCGTTGTCCCCGAGGGGGGACGGAATCAGATAGAGCTTTCCTTTATTCATGTTCGGTTTCGGAAAGGGGTTCGGCCAGGGGATGGGCATGTCCCGTCGAATCGATCTGAAGGATCCGCCGTTCAACGCCTTGCAAGGCTTCCTGCGCGGCCCGTTCTTCCCGTACTTTACGCGGGGTGAACAAATCGCGGAAGAACTGGCCGAGGCTGTTGAATTCGCGCTGGTAGGCGAAACCGACGCCGTTCCGCTGGCTGTTGTCCAGGAAGCTGGTGTACTGGTCCGCCGAATGCGAGAAGAGGTTCAGGCGGAAAGTGCCCGGCTTGTCCAGCTTGATGTCGATGTCCACATCGCCCGCCACCTCGTCGGTGGTGGTCCCGTACATACGCCGGTTGCCGATGGTGCCGTTCACGACCACGCGGTTGTTGAACAGCTGGGTGGACAGGGCCACGTCGAACAGGTTCTGTCCCGCGGCGTTCTGCTGATAGTTCAGGCCGAGGTCCAGGGGGATGTTCAGCTTCTGGAAAATGCTGTTCAGCTGGCCGGCCATGATGCCGGTCATGTTGGAATACAGCATGTTGGATCCGCCGGCCGTGATGATGCCGGACTCTTCGTTGGGCAGGAAGCTGTTCGCGATCAGGAGATACAGGAACTGTTTCATCACCTTGTCCTCGGTGTTCAGGGCGCTCTCCACCATGCCTTCCGTGCCCGGATCCAGTTGCGGGATGTCGATGTCGAACTTGATCTGCGGATTCCGCAGCTTGCCGGTAATGTCGATGATGCAGTCCACCTGCCGCCGGGCGGCGTCGGTGTCGCGGTTGCCGGAGATGAGGGTGGAGATGGATGCCTTGGTCGTATAAACGCCGGTCACGTTCAGGTCTGAATCCATCACGTCGCCGTTGAACCGGATGCTGCTACCGTCCCTGATGGAGAATTCGCGTGTGACCATGTTCAGGGCAGAGAACTTGAACTCGCCCTGGCTCAGGGTGTAGTCGCCATTGATGGTGAACAGGTTCTGGCCGGTCCGCACGCGGAGGTCGATCAGGCCGTTCCCCAGTCCCTGGAGGGAGTTCTCGCCGATGTCGATATGGGCGGTCACGGCCGGTGTGGCACGGACGCGGACCCGGACGTCCAGGTCTCCCTGTGTCTTCTTCTTGCCGGTCCGGGACGATTTCATCATTTGCTCGTACGGATCGTCTTCGGCTTCCACGTACGGCTCCTTGAACACCAGCAGGTCGCCTGTGGCCTGGGTGCTGCCCGCTCCCAGCGGGATGTGCAGGTCGCCGTCCTTGACCGTCCGGGCATCCACGTTGAGGGCCAGGGCGTCGAACGGACCCGTGATGTCCACCCGGCCGGTTCCATAGACGTCACCGTAGATAGGACCGTTGCGGTCGGTAATGCCCAGCACTTTCATCCGTTCGAACTGGACATGGGTGTCCATCCGCAGATCCTTGAAGCCTCCGAAGAGAAGGCTGCCCGTCACGGAGCCCTTGCCGTCGGAGCCGTCCGCGATGCTGACGTTCTGGAAATGGAGCCCCTGCGTGTCCACGGAAACCGGTCCGGAGACCCGGTAGGGAACCTGGGTGAATTCGATGCCCAGGATTGCGTCCACGATTTGCATCCCCTCACTGGAGATCTTCAGCTTGTCAAGCGTACCGTCGACGCTGATCTTTCCGTCCAGGGCGCCGGAGAATCGGTCGAAGACACCGGCCAGGAAAGGTGCGGCATAGGCCAGATCCAGCCGGTTCAGGACCGCTTCGGCCCGGACGGCCTTGTCTTTCGGCCGCAGGAAACCGTCGATGTCGAAGTTTCGCACGAAGTTTTCCTGCCGGTTCCGCAGCCGGAAGTCGAACCGTTTTTCGGGCTCGTTCCAGAGGCTGGTCAACTCAACCGCACCCATGGGTCTTCCTGCCAGGTAAGTGGAGTCGCAGGTAATGCCGGCGAGGAGGCCCAGGGAAGGCTTGGAAGGGGATATCAGGCTGGCCTGGCCCGTCGCCTGGCCTCTCAGGTCCATCTTCCCCTGCATCAGGAGACTGTTCAGCAGGGAGATGTCGAACTGTTCCATCCGGACGAGGAGGGAATCGGTCTTGTCGGGCGACAGGCCGCCTTCCACGACCAGGGACTGCCGGCCGTTCCGGATGCGGAAACGGTCCACCTGCAGATCGCCTCCCTTCAGGGTGACGTCGTCGGAATCCAGGATCCAGCGGTTTCCCTGGTAATAAACGGAGGAAGGCAGCACGGAGGCGGTGACGGACAGGCCGCCGGCATCGCGGCCGAGTTCGCCCGAAACCCGGATATCGGCTTTCTCGCTCTCCGTGGCGGTTTGGTTGTCAAAGGAATAGGTCAGGTCGAAACGGTCGTCGTCAGCCATGACGGCGAGGCGGTTGTCCCGCAGTTCGATGCCGCCGAGATTGATGGCGGAGCCGGTCACGTCGGCGCGGAGCGCATTGTTCCGGTTGTCAAAGTCCATCCGGAAGTCCTTCAGGTACCGGCCGCCGATGGCGAGGCGGCCTGAGGTGACGTTTCCGTTCAGGATACCGTCCTTGTCCACTTTGAGCTGCAGGTCTGTGTTCTTTTCGATATACAGGCCCGGGAGGATGTATCCGAGCAGTTCGCGGGAGTCGAAGAACTTGAAATTGATCTCGTAGGGTGTTCCGTCCCAGGCGGCTCCGGGCTTTTCCAGCAGCGAGGGGAGTTCCTTCCGGACGACGAGGTCCTTCAGGTCGGAGACCATCGAAACGATCGACTTCTCGCCGACAAAGGTGCCTTGCGCGAAACCGGACTCGAACCGCATCCGGTGGATGTCATCGTTTGCATGGGCGCTGGCCGTGATGTCTCCGATGTTGTGGCGTCCGGCGGCGTTTTCCAGCATGATGTCCCGGAGATTGACCTCACCCAGAAGGTCGCGGTCGCGGGTGCGGACGAAGTTCGCATCGGCCTGGAAGGAAACTTTGGAAGGTCCCCGCTTGTCGATGTTGAGCGCGTTGAGGTCCGCGTAGCCCACGTTGGCGTAGAACTGGTAGGCGGCGTTGCGGGTGTTGGGGGAGAGGTCGAACTTGCCCTGGAGGAGGAAATTCAGGTTCGGGTCGTCGCAGACGATGCGGCCGTCGAAGGCCTGGTCGGAGTAGCTGCCCACGGCCGCGATGCCGGTATAGTCGTAGCCCAGGGCATTCAGGCGGCGGACGTTCAGGGAGTCGATGCGGACCCGCATGCCGCCCTTGGCCAGGGATGCATCCACCGTGGTGGTCATTGTCACCGGGCCGAGGGCGTCGATGCCCGCGATCCGGCCGGCATCCAGATCCCTCGTCCGGACGGTGCCGCCGATGGACATGTCGCGTTTGGTGTCAATGACGTCGCGGAGGACGATGTCCACATCGGCCGCACCTGCGTTGGATTTCAAGTCCCCCTTCACCGCCAGCCGGTTCAGCGTACCCTGTACCGTGGCGTCCAGGTTGAAGTCCGTTCCCTTGCCCAGTTTCCCGAGGTCCATTTTCGCATCCGGCGCCCACTCCTGGATGAAGGTGCCCAGTCCGCCGAGTCCGAAGCGGAGGTCCTTGACCCGCCAGTCCATCCGGGTGGTCTGGATGTCGGGAAGCCCCGTCATCGTTCCGTCCACCCGCGCCTGCACCTCGCTGGCGTGCTCCTTGAACGTGAGTCCCTTGACGGCGAAGTTGCCTACGGTGCCTTCCACCTTGCCGGTCAGGTCGGCCTGGAAGGTCATCCGGTCCAGATTGGGGGCGAAGTGGCTGATGGTCTGCATGGACAGGACGCTCGGGGCCACGAATTCCCCCTCGATGCGGACCCGGTCCAGGAAGTCCTTGTAGTCCTCGTCCAAGCTGCCGAGGAGGCGGAAATACCGCAGGTGCAGGTCGGAATCCTTGTCCTGGATGTGGAGATTGTCCAGCAGGACCTTCCCGTGGCCGACTTTCACCTTGCCGGAAACGTCCTTCAGGTCGAGTCCGGTCTTGTCGGTGATGCGGATATGGTCGGCGTCGCCGCTGATGACGCCGTCCTTGACCAGCAGATGGGTGGCATGGATATCCGCCTTGATTTCCAGGTTGTTCCAGTCAATGACGTCGTCAGGGACCGGGGGAAGCCCCTTGGCTCTCTGCCTGGCGGCTCCGTCGTAGTTGACCATCCTGAAAGTGAAGCCTTCCACATCCACTTTCGAGGCTTCCAGGAGGTCTCCGAAGTCCTTCTTGGGTTTGTCCGGGTCGGGATTGGGAAGACGCAGTACGCGCTGCAGGTTGGTTGTCGACTTCTCTCCCGGGGCACCGGGTTCGATGACCAGGTTGAAAATTCCGTCCTTCAGTTTGAGCCGGCTTACGGAAATGCGTTCCTTGTGGAGAAGTCCCTTCAGCGAGAATCGCGCAGACAGGTTTCCGACCCGCAGGAGCATGTCTTTCGGGGAGAAGGTTCCGTCGGAATAGGGAGCCCGGTCCGTGACGACGACGTCTTCCAGCGTGACGGCGTCAAAGGGGCGCACGGAAATGTGTCCCACCTGGATGTCGCCGTCGATCTTGTCCGCCAGCACGGAAACCGCTTTCCGGGCGAGGGCGGTCTGTACCTTCGGCGACTGGATGGCGACGATCAAGACCAGCAGCAATAACAAGATTACCGCGAGGATCCAAACCGTTATGCGAAGGCCCTTTTTCACTAATCTACAAAGATAAGAAAATCCTTGGATTTTCTATACGGTAGAAGGGCCTTTTGATGCTTGTCAAATGAAGGTGGGTTCGTGCCCTGCCGCAGGAATGAATTTTCCCAGCAAGTCCGCGGTGCGCATCCGCATGTAGCAGGTGGTCGTTCCGTCGGGGAAACCGACAGATTCCGGGGCGACGGCCGCTTTGTCGATGATGAGTCGGACGTGTTTGTCCAGGTCGGCGACGAGGCTCAAGGGCGTCGTCGCACCCACTTCCGTGCCCAGGAATTCGCGCAGTTTCTCCGCAGGCGCGAAAGATACGCGGGAAATCTGGAGAGCCGCACCGAAGTCTTTGGTACTGAACGGCTTGTCTCCCGGCATTACATACAGGTAGAACATCGTCTGCTGCCGGTTGCACAACAGCAGCGTCTTCACGGTGGGAACGCCGAGGGCGGCATCCACGGCCTCGCAGTCCTCCATCGTCACGGCCGGGTCGTTGTCGATGCGTTCGACAGGGATTCCCAGCCGCTCCAAAACGGCATACACTTTCCGCTGGGTTTCGTTGACGAACACCGCAGGCTTCTCCGTCTTTATTCCGCTAGTCCTAATCATCTCACAATCAGTTCGTTAAGCCTGGGTCTATGTCCCAAAAAGGACAAAGACCGACGGGTAAGTAAAAGAAAATCAATAAGTTGGCTCGCAGCGTTCCGCACAGTTGATGCCGTCCAGGGCGGAAGAAACGATGCCGCCGGCGTATCCGGCGCCTTCGCCGCAGGGATACAGGCCGGGAACGTCCACGTGTTCGAGTGTTTCGGGGTCGCGCGGAAGACGGACAGGGGAGGAAGTGCGGGATTCAACGCCCAGAAGCAGCGCGTCATTGGTATAATAGCCGTGCATCTGGCGGTCCACCTGCGGGAAGGCGCGGCGGAGGCGCAGCGACACGTGCTCCGGAAGGAGCTCGTGCAGCGGCGACGACCAGGCGCCCGGATGGTAGGATGTCTTTGGAAGGTCCTTGGACACGATTCCGCGGCAGAAATCCTTCATCCGCTGAGCCGGGGCGGCCAGGGGATGTTTCCCGCCGTGTGTGGAGACATATTCGTACATCTTCTTCTCGATGTCGTGCTGGTAGTCCATCAGGGCGAAAGGACCTTGATACTCCGCCGGCTGGTCGCCCGGCTCGATCTGGACGACCACGCCGGCGTTGGCCCATTTGGAGTTGCGGGCGGAATTGGACATGCCGTTCAGGACCACGGTTCCGTCCTCCGTGGAGGAGGGAACCAGGATGCCGCCGGGGCACATGCAGAAGGAAAAGACGCCACGGCCTTCGACCTGCTGGACGAAGGAATACTCCGCCGTGGGCATAAATGGCTGATATTTACCGTGATAGCGGATCTGGTTGATGAGCCACTGCGGGTGTTCGACGCGGACGCCCAAGGCGAATCCCTTGGCCTCCAGCGCCCAGCCCCGGCGCTCGAAGATTTCGTAGATGTCCCGCGCGGAATGGCCCGACGCGAGGATGACTTTCGCGGCCTTGTACACGGTCTCGCCGGCCCGGATCTCGAATCCGCCGTCGACGGGAACGATGTCCGTCACGCGGCTGTCGAAATGATACTCACCGCCATGCTCCTCGATGCACAGGCGGATATTCTCCACGATCGTGGGCAGTTTGTCAGTCCCCAGGTGCGGATGCGCGTCGATGAGGATGGACGGATCGGCGCCGAAGCGGACGAACTGGTGCAGGACCTCGCGGATGTCGCCCCGCTTGGAAGAACGGGTGAAAAGCTTTCCGTCGGAGAATGCCCCCGCGCCGCCCTCGCCGTAGCAGTAGTTGGAATCCGGGTTGATGACGCCCTCGACGGACAGTTTCGCCATGTCGGCCTTCCGGCGATGGACGTCCTTGCCACGCTCCAGGATGACGGGTTTCAGCCCCCGGGTGAGGAGTTTCAGCGCGGCGAACAGACCGGCCGGACCGGCGCCGATGACGATGACCGGTTCCGCGGCATGTACATCCCGATATTCCGGCAGTTTGTACGGTTCATAGGGTTCTCCTTCCCGGTATGCCTGTACACGATACCGGTACAGGATTTCCTGCCGGGCATCGACGGAACGGCGTGAAATGACGATATGGCCGACCTTTTCGGGCTTGACACCCAATGCTTTGGCGGCCGCTTCCTTCAGTTCGGCTTCAGTCAGGTCCTTGCCGATCTTTTTGGCGATTTCGAATTCTTTCATACTAATAGTCGGCCATGCGGGAGACCGGGGCGACGTCGAGCGGCGTGCGTTCGCCCGCCCGGTAGCGGAACCAGCCGGCGACCGCAATCATGGCCGCATTGTCGGTTGTGAACTTGAACTCGGGCAGGAAGGTCTTCCATCCGCGCTTCTTTCCCTCGGAAACGATCCGTTCGCGGAGGCCGCTGTTGGCGGAGACCCCGCCGCCGATGGTAATCTGCTTGATCCTGGTCTCCTTCGCCGCCCGGATGAGTTTCTGCATCAGGATGTCGATGAGTGTCTTCTGGAAGCTCGCACAAAGGTCTTCCTTGTTCTTCTCCAGGAAATCCGGATCCTTGGCCATCTCGTCCCGGACGAAGTACAGGAGGGAGGTCTTGATGCCGCTGAAACTGTAGTCCAACCCCGGAATGTTCGGTTTTGCGAAATGGAAGCGGTCGGGATTCCCCAGTTTGGCGAGCCGGTCGATGACCGGGCCGCCGGGATAGCCCAACCCCAGCATCTTGGAGCACTTGTCGAAGGCTTCTCCCACCGCGTCGTCGATGGTCTGTCCCAGGATCTCGTACTCCAGCGGGCTGTTCACCTTGACGATCTGCGAGTTGCCGCCGGAAACCAGGAGGCACAGGTACGGGAATGAAGGTTCGTCCACGGGTTTGTCCGGCTGACGGACAAAGTTCGCGAGAATGTGTCCCTGCAGGTGGTTCACCATGATCATCGGAATGTCCAGCGACAAGGAAAGGGCTTTGGCGAAGGAGGTACCCACCAGCAAGGATCCCAACAGGCCCGGGCCCCGGGTGAAAGCGACGGCCGTCAGGTCTTCCGGGGTGACGCCGGCCTTGCGAAGCGCCTCCGATACCACCGGGACGATGTTCAGTTCGTGCGCCCGGGAGGCAAGCTCCGGCACCACGCCGCCGAAGTCCTTGTGGACTTGCTGCGAAGCGATGACGTTGGACAGCAGCACGCCGTCGCGGAGGACGGCCGCCGAGGTGTCGTCGCAGGAAGATTCGATGCCGAGGATGATATCTGCCATAGATTGTAAAATAAGACTGTTACTCCGAGAGATACTTCAGGTACTCCTGCAGCTCTTGTTCGGAACGAACATGGGCCATGTACATCCGGTCGCCGAGGTCCGGTGCGATGGCGGCGGGAATCCGGTCGCACATGGCGATCTGGCTGCCATAGCGGGCCCAGACGTCCTCATGGCTGTGCGTGTAGGTATGGTTGTCGCGGCGTCCGTAGTAAACGCACCAGTGGTCGTCGCCGCTCTCCGGAAGGAGGCGCTTGTCGGAGACGACCATATCGGCCCAGATGGTATAGACATCCGTGGAATGGGCGTAATTCATCATGTCCGGGGTGTAGCCGCCGGCCGGGCGCATGTTGGTCTCCAGTCCCACGAAATCGCCGACCTCGCCAAGCCCCTTGCGGGCCTTGGTCAGCCGAAAGAATTCGAAGTGCACGAAACGGCTCTTCACGCCGAAGGCCTTGAGCGTGGCACGGCCGCGCTCGCGGAGTTGCTCCGGCACTTCCGGGAGAACATAATAGGGCATGTCCAGGTTCCCGTTGACAATGTCCATCACGGACGGCGGGAAATGGGCGCTGGACTCGAACAGGGGCTTCCCGTGGCTGTCGCAGATGGCGTCGTAGGAATAGATGTCCCCGGTGACGAACTCTTCCATGACATAGGGAACGGCGGGCTTCACGGCAAAGAAGGCGTTCAGTTCAGCATCATTGCCCACTTTATAGGTGGCTTCGGCACCCACGCCGACTTCGGGCTTCACAATCACAGGGTAACCGACTTCCTGCAGGAAGGCCTTGGCCTCCTCGGGCGTAGTGACTTTGTGCTGCCGGGCCGTGGGAACATGACCTTTCGCATAGTAAATCTTCTGGGCTGCCTTGCTCTTGAACTTGGCGATGTCCTTCATCTGTACGCCGGTTGTGATGTTGAAGTCCGTCCGCAGGCGGGCGTCCAGTTCCAGCCAGTATTCGTTGTTGGATTCCAGCCAGTCGATCTTGCCGTACTTGTGGGAGAACCAGGCGACGGCCCGGAAAGGCTGGTCGTAGTCCTCCATGGAATTCACGTGGTAATATTCGGTGAGATTGTCCTTCAGTTCGGGTGAGAGGCTCTCGTAGGGGGCGTCGCCGATGCCGAGCACATTGACGCCGCGCCGGCGGAGCCGTTCGCAGAAGTTCCAGTAGGTCTGCGGGAAATTGGGGGAGATAAAGACGAAGTTCATACTATCGTGCATTGATTTCTTCTAAGACATAGGGGAGGAAGTACCGGATCTGCGGGCGCCACCACACCCAGTCGTGGTTCACGTCCCGGCCCCAGTAATCGACCCAGGCGGGGATGCCGTGGTCCTGCAGGTCCTTTTCCAGGATGCGGGTGGCGTCGAGTTCGATCTCCTCGCCTTCGCCTTGTCCGCAGCAGAGGACGATGGACCGATGCCGGAGCCGTTCGACCGTTTCGGGATCGGCCTGCTTCAGGAGGTCGGCCCCGGAATTCCGCAGCCACATGCCGTCGGTATAGCCGCCCGTGAAGAACCGGCAGTCATAGGAGCCGGACAGGGCGATCATGCCGGAGAACAGGTCCGGGCGGCGCAGCAGGCAGACGGCGGCATGGGCGCCGCCCATGCTGCAGCCGGTGAGGAGGGGAGCCTTTCCGCCCGGGCAGAATTCCCGGACCAGGGGTACGACCTCGTCGACGATCCAGCGGAAATACGCCTCCTGCATCCGGATCCGGAAGTCCTTGTGGGCGTGCTTGTTGGACCACGACTTGACATCGACCGTGTCGACGGTGAAGAGCCGGATCCGTCCGGTTTCCAGCCAGGGAGCGAGCGCATCGACCATTCCGAACGCTTTCCACTGGTTAGCCATCCCGTCCTGCGTAGGGAACGCGATGACCGGCAGGCCGCCCGTTCCGTACGACCGCACCTCCATCCTCCGGCCCAGTTGCCGGCTGTCGATATGGCAACACAGTTCCATTGTGGGAACAAAGGTACGAAAAAAAGAGGAATAGCCGTGACTGGCACGGATATTGAATCTGAAATCGTGCTCCCGGCATCGGGAAACGACTTTAAATACTGATACTCAGAAATGGAAAAACTCAACCATCCCGCCATCCTGGTCGTCGACATGCTCAACGACTTCGTGACCGGTTCCATCGGCTGCCCCCGCGCCGTGGAAATCCTTCCTGCCACCGCCCGTCTGCTGGCGGCGGCCCGCGAAAAGGGTGTTCCCGTGATTTATTGCAATGACTGCCACCTTCCCGGCATCGACCGCGAACTGCAGATCTGGGGCGATCACGCCATCAAGGGCACGCCCGGCGCCGAGGTGGTTCCCGAACTGACCCCGCAGGCATGCGATTATGTGGTCCCGAAGCGCCGCTACAGCGGTTTCTTCCAGACGGACCTGGATATCCTCCTCAAGGAACTCGGTGTCAAGACCGTCATCATCACCGGCCTTCACACGCACATGTGCTGCCGCCATACTTCCGCCGACGCCTACTGCCTCGGCTATGACGTGGTCGTCGCGAAGGAAGCGACCAACTCCTTCACGGAAGAGGACTATCTGGGTGGCCTGGCCTACCTGAAGACCTGCTACGGCGCCGACGCCTACACGAATGAGGAACTGATCGCCGCCTTCTAGACGGGTTGTACGGATAAGATAGCGGGAGCGCCTGAAGTCAGGCGCTCCCGCTTTTTTTTCTTTCCGGCTGGCGGGATGCTTATCCGATTACACCGCTGCCGAGCATTTCCTGGCCGTCATACCAGACCGCGAACTGGCCGGGAGAGATGCCGCGCTGGGGGGTGTCGAAGAGGATGAAGAGACCGTTTTCCCGGCGGAGGAGCGTAGCGCCCTGCAGGGGCTGGCGGTAGCGGATGCGGACGCGGTAGCGGCGGATGTCGCCGACCGCCATCTCGAGATCCGGACGTATCCAGTGGATTTCGGAAGGGTCGATGCGGAGGCAGAAACGGCTGAGACCCTTGTGGTTATGGCCTTCACCTACATAAATGGTGTTGGTCTCCGTATCGGTGTCGATGACGAAGACCGGCTCCGCGTGGCCGCCCACGCCGAGTCCTTTGCGCTGACCGATGGTGTAGAACTGCGCGCCCTCGTGCATACCGACGATGGCGCCGTAAGGATTGGGCTTCAGCCGGGTCTTCTTGACATGTTTCTTTCCGCTTCGGTAAGTCTCCATCTCGAAGCGGATGTCGTAATGCAACGGAGTGGCCAGCCGGGCGAGATCCGCGTCCGGGATGGCGGTAACTTTTCCTAATTCAAACGGGCTGTCTCCCAGCGGTTTGCCATCTGTTGTCAGAATCTTTTCTTCCGGTGCATACCGCACGGTGCGCTCCAGGGAGACACCTTCCCGGAGCAGACCGTCCAGCACGGATTGCTGCCATTGGTATAGGGTGTCGTCGGCATACCAGGCGTCGAAGACCTCGATGATGTCGCCTTCCACGGAACGGAGTTTCTGTTTCAGGAAAGTCGGCAGATCCACCTTGCCCACGAAGCAGATGCCCTGGGAGTCCTTTTTCTCGGCCGACGGAAGGTCGGCCTCTTTCGCGAGCCGGCGTACTTCCGGCTTGACGATGTCTCCGATCGGGAACATCGCCTTGCGAAGCTGTTCCTGGGTCAGCTGGCACAGGAAGTAGGTCTGGTCCTTGTTGGGGTCGGTCCCTTCCAGGATGCGGCAGGTACCGTCGGGGAGGACTTCCTTCCGGCAATAGTGGCCGGTGGCAACATAATCCGCACCGTATTTCTCGGCGATGCGGAGAAAGGCGTCGAACTTGATTTCCCGGTTGCACAGGACGTCCGGGTTGGGGGTGCGGCCCTTCGCATACTCGTTGAACATGTAGTCGACAACGCGCTGGCGGTATTCCTTGGACAGGTCCACGAAATAGAAGGGAATGCCGATTTTCCGGGCGACGAGTTCGGCGACGAAACGGTCTTCCTCCCATTCGCAATCCCCATGGAGGGTGGCATCCGCCTCGTGCCAGTTCTGCATGAACATGGCGAAGACATCGTAGCCCTGCTCCTTGAGGAGGAGGGCGGCCACGGAGGAATCCACGCCGCCGGAAAGGCCGACGCAGACTTTGATTTTGCCGTTTTCAGGGTCGGGAGATGCCATTTCGCCTGTTTTTCACCTGCAAAAGTAATGATTTTGAAAAAATATTCCTATTTTTGAAAACTATGACACACAAACGGATAACCATCGATTACATCGAGTACAGTGCGGTCGATGAAATGGAACCCCAGGACCGGGAACTCGTCGCCGCCGCCCTCGAGGCACGGAAGGGCTCCTATTCCCCTTATTCGAAGTTCCGCGTCGGAGCCGCCCTCCGGCTTGCGGACGGCACCATCGTCCAGGGCGCCAACCAGGAGAATATCGCCTATCCCTCCGGCCTTTGCGCGGAGCGTACCGCCATGTTCGCGGCCAGCTCGAATCATCCCGGCGTCGCCTTCGACACCCTGGCCATCGTGGGGGGGAACGGAGCCGAAGTGTGCGAAATGCCCGCGGCTCCCTGTGGCGGCTGCCGCCAGGTGATGGCCGAATACCAGCGCCTGTACGGACGTCCGCTCCGGATCATCCTCATCGGCACGCACGCCATCTACAAGTTTGACAAGGTGGAGGACATCCTCCCCCTGATCTTCGACAGTTTGAAAGTGGAATAATTTGGTAGTCGCGGAAAAATGACTACCTTTGCAACGGGAAAGTCTTACACGACCAGCTCCCTCTGAACTCCCCCAGGACAGGAATGTAGCAAGGGTAGGAGGTCGTAGCGGTGCGATGTAATCAGCTTTCCCTTTTTTCGTATCCGACCATGAGCATTGCCGTTTACACCATCACTTCCGGCCTGCACGACGAGGCCTCCGTCTCCCGTCTTTCCGACGCTTTCCTCCAAGGGTTGTTCCCGAAGGGGGATTACCTGTTCCGGGGCGCCGATTTCTCCGATTTCGGCACCCATACGCTGGACCTCATCTACGTCCGTACCGGCGGTGCCGAAGGCATCTTCAAGGCGCTGCTCCCGGAAATGCTTGCGCGGGGTATCGAACGGTATTACCTGCTGACTTCCGGCAAGAGCAACTCGCTGGCCGCGTCGCTGGAAATCCTTTCCTACCTGCGCCAGCAGGGGCTCAAAGGCGAAGTGCTGCATGGCTCCGACGCCTATGTGGCGGACAGGATCCGGCTGGTTGCCTCGGTCCAGGAAGCCCGCGCCCGCCTGAAGGACATGCGCATCGGGGTCGTCGGCCAGCCGTCCGACTGGCTCATCGCCAGCCAGGCGGATCCGATCGCCCTGCTGGACAAACTGGGCGTGCGGATGGTGGAAGTGCCGATGGAAGAGCTTCTGGTGGAGATCGGCAAGGCCGCCGGCGAACCCGCTCCGGCCGAGCATGAAATGGCCCGGAAGGTCCGGGATGCCTATCCCGGCGCCGTCAAGATCTACAACGCCCTGAATGTACTCGTGGAGCGCCATCGGCTGGATGCGTTCACCCTGCGGTGCTTCGACCTGCTGACCACCGTCGGCAATACCGGCTGTCTGGCTCTTTCCTGTTTCAATTCGGAGGGCGTTCCCGCCAGCTGCGAAGGGGATGTTCCGGCGCTGATATCCATGATGATTTCCAACGCGCTCACCGGCGTGAGCGGCTTCCAGGCCAACCCCGCTCAGATCGATGTGGAAACCGGCCGTATCCTCTTTGCGCACTGCACCATCCCGTTCAATATGGTGAAGAACTGGCAGTTCGACACGCATTTCGAATCCGGCATCGGCGTAGGGATCCACGGTGTATTCCCGGAAGGCCCCGTGACCGTCTTCAAGGTATCCGGCGATCTGAAGCGTCACTTCATAGCGGAAGGGGAACTCATTGAGAATCAATATGAAAACAATCTCTGCCGGACCCAGGTCATCGTGCAGCTGGCGCCCGGGGATGCCCGCTATTTCCTGACGGATCCCATCGGAAACCATCACATCATCATCCCCGGCCATTGCAAGGATGTGCTGGAGGAACTGCTATAGGAACGGGAACATCCGCTTGAAATACGGCCGGAAGGGGTCGTCTATGGTAACACTTGCGCGGGCAACCGGACAGACCGCGAAGTAGCCCAGGACGTGCTCGCCACGGATGTTGGTGGGAACGTTCGCCGGCTGGGGCGTGAAGAGCGGGATGGAGACGCTGTTCATGGTCAAGGCCAGCAGGAAGTCGTAATAACCCTTGTCCAGCGTCCAGATTTCCAGGGTGATCACATCGCCTGCCTCCAGGTATTTGAAGCAGTCTCCATATTGTTTCCGCAGCAGTTCGGACTGCATGAGGGCCGTGATCGGGAAGCCAACCACCTCGTTGTGGTTGAAGAACTTGTCATCGGAAACCAAAGCCATTTCGAAGGGCTGGTACAGACCGTTCACGGCGTGCGTGAGCAGATAGTTGCTGTCAATCTCCTTTTCGTGTCCCCACACGCCCACAGTCCAGAGACTGTCGGAATCCATCGTCTTCCCGCCGGCAAAGGCGTAGTCGATGGCGTCCATCCGGAAACCGGGTTCGGGCATCGTTGCCTCGGCCTCGTACTCATTTCCCTCCGGCAACCGGATGTGGAGCTTGTATTCCACGCCGCTTTCACAGGCATATCCTTCCGGTGCTTGGTAAATGCCGGGCTCTTCCTCCTGGAACACCACGTCATTGACCTTTACGGACGCGCCGCGGACCATCGGATGGGATTCGTTGTGGAAGTAGGAGATGGACCGGGACAGGACGATCTGCTGGGGATCTTCCGGCCGGTCCGTCAGGGTGGCCTCGACCGCCAGGTAGTCATGGTAGTCCGACCGTGAGCGGAGGTCGACCTTCTCCGTGCAGGCGCACAGGATCAGCAGGAACGGGAGCAGGTACTTTCTCATGGGTCAGAACTTGATGTTGCAGGAAAGGGAAGGAATGATGGTGAAGAGATAGACCTTCGCCGACTGGGGTTCCTCGTCCTTTTTGCTGTAAGTGAAGGCGATGGACCAGGCGTTATGGCGCGAGTAGGCGTTGTACAGCGACAGGTTCCATTCCGCGGACCAGCGTTTTTCGGCCACGCGCCGTTTGGTGCGGTATGTCAGGGACAGGTCCATCCGGTGGTAGTCCGGAAGCCGGTCTTCGTTCCGGCTGGAATAGACGGGAATCCATCGGCCCATATAATCGAACCGGCCTACAGGGTAGGTCGTAGGGGCGCCGCTGTAGAACACCCATTCCGTGGAGGCGGACCATCGCTTGGAGAAGTCGTAGGTGAGAACGAAGTTCACGGCATGCTCATGGTTCAGCGGGGACGGATAGCGCTTACCGCCGTTGAGCTCCGGAATGTCGTACCAGGCCCGGGACCAGGTGTAGGACAGCCAGCCGTTCCAACGGGCGAAATCGTACTTGAGCATCAACTCGGTACCGTAGGACCAGGAGGTTCCGAAACGGAGCAGGCCTTCCCGGTCAGGGTCCGCAAGGACAAGGCCCGGGTTGTCCACGAAGTCGAGCGTGTTCCGGTTGTCCTTGTAGAAACCCTCCAGGGACAGTTGCAGCGCATCGCCGGACAAGAGGGCGTTGACGCCCAGTGAATACTGGTCCGAGCGCTGCGGCTTGACGTTGGGGGAGGCGGTGAACCAGGCGTCCACCGGGCTGCCGGTGATGCTGATCCGGGACTGCTGGAGATACTGGAAAGACCGCACCCAGGCGCCTTTGATGGAGAAATCATCCGTGATGGGCAGGGATGCGGAAACGCGCGGCTCGAACCCGGAGTAAGACTGGATGGCTTTCCCTTTTTCCACTTCTTCCGTCCGGATCAGTTCGTGCGTGGACGGGTCGAAATATTTCTGCTCGGTGGGTCCGAGGGAGGTGAAGGTGGAGAAACGGAGTCCGTACCGGAGTGTTAAGGGACCGATCTTCTGCTCGTTCTGCAGGAAAGCGGAAGGCTGGAAGGCGAAGTTCTCCGGAATCGTGACTTCCTTGACCATGGATTCGTCGTTCCGGGGTTTCGTGTTGCCGGGGACAACCCCGTACCAGGCGGCCTGCAGACCTGCCTTGACCGTATTTTTCCCGTTCAGGTACCAGGTCAGGGAGGCCTTGACGCCGGATTCCCGGATTTCCTGCCGGGTTTCGAAGTCGGCGCTGTCCATTTCCGTGCTGATGTCGTTACGGTACAGGGAATTGTATAGGACCAGGTCGGAGGTGACTTTGGGTGAGAACACATGGTTCCATCGCAGCGACTGCGTATGGTTCGCGAAACCGAAGACCATTTCCGCAAGGTTGAATTCCTCCATGCTGAAGCCGAACACGTCCTTGCCGCTGAAGGCGCTCAGGTACACCCGGTCCTTTTCGCCCGCAATCCAGCTGAGCTTACCGTTCAGGTCGTAGAAGTACATCTGCGTCCGGTCCGGCAGCTTGGCCCCGATGACCGGAAGGATCAGGTCCATGTAGGTCCGTCTTCCGGCCAGCATGAAAGACAGTTTCCCGGGGATGATGGGCCCTTCCAGGAAAAGTTTGGAAGTAATCAGGCCGATGGAGGCGTTCCCGCTGAAAGTGCGATTGTTTCCGTCCTTGGTCGATATGTCCAGGACGGAGGAGATACGGCCGCCGTAGGAGGCGGGGAAATCGCCCTTGTACAGGTCCGCGCCACGGATGGCATCGCCGTTGAACATGGACAGGAATCCCAGGAAATGGCCGCAGTTATAGACGGGTGCGCCGTCGATGAGGATCAGGTTCTGGTCGAGGCCGCCGCCCCGGACGCTGAAGCCCGTGGATCCTTCGCTCGGGGTCTGCACACCCGGCATCATCTGGATGACGCGGATGATGTCATTCTCGCCCATGAGGGTGGGCATCTTCTTGACAAGGGCGGCATCGACGCGTTCCAGCCCCATTTGCGGGAGCTTGATTTCCTCCCGTTTGGACCGGGAGAAGATGGTGGCGGCTTCCAGTTCGCTCCGGTCAACCTTTAGGAGGAAATCCTGCTTGGCCGTTTTCGTGAGTTCCAGCGGGACCTCTTCCGTCTCATAGCCGAAGTAGGAGCAATAGACGGTATGCTTTCCCGTGGGAACGTGCAGCGAATAAAATCCGACGGCATCGGCGGCGACGCCGGTCTTGCGGTCTTCCAGGTACACGACCGCCTGCGGAAGCGGTTCACCGCTCTCCGCGTCGCGGACATAGCCGGACAGGACGACGGTCCGTTGTTGCGCATGCCCCCCGAAGGATAGCAGCGCCAGGATGGCCGCAACGAGGATACGTCGGAAGGAGGTCATTTCTCCGTCAATGCCTTGGCGGCGGACTGGCCGGCCAGGTAACCGGTGGAGAAGGCGAGCTGGAGGTTGTATCCGCCGGTGTCGGCATCCATGTCCAGCACCTCGCCGCAGAAGTAGAGGCCAGGCTGCTTCTTGGATTCCAAGGTCTTCGCGACGATCTCGCCGGTGGCGATGCCGCCGGCGGTAACGACGCTGCGTTCGAAGCCCACGAAACCGGCGATATCCATCTTCCAGTCCTTCATCGCGGCGGCAAGGGTGTCCACGCTGACTTTGGGATGGGTTTTCAGGAAAGGGAGCGTGAGGGTCCACGGCATCAGCTTGCCCAGCATGATGCGGAACAGGCGCTGGAAACTCTGGCCCTGGGAGCGTTCGTCGTGGATGACTTCCTCCCATTTCTGGTGGATGTCCTCATTCAGCTTCTCCAGTTCCACGGCAGGTTTCAGGTCGATGGAAACGCTCACTTTCTGCCCGTTGTTGAGGGCGTTTACGGCTTTCCGGCTCACCATGAAACCGAGCGGTCCTTCCAGGCCGCCGTTGGTGAATTCGATGTCGCCGAACTCGCTCTGGGCTTCCTCGCCGTTGATGAAGAGGGTAAGCTGGACGTTCTCCAGGTTGTTCCCGTTGAACATTTCGCCGAGTTCGGAGAGCGGCTTGATGCGCTCGATGTGCTTTTCGAACTTGGGATACCAGTCCGGCAGGGGCGTGATCTTGCGTTCCTTCGTCTTCCCATAGACCGTACGGCCGCGGAAAGCCTGCTTGATTTCGCCCGCCAGGGCGCTCTGTTCCGTCTTGTAACCCTCAGGAACAAGGGCGGTGAGGGACGGGTAGCAAGCTTCCACCGTGTGCCCGAGTTCCTCGGCCCACATGTAGCCGTCGCCCGTGGAACCGGTCCCGGGATAGGACAGGCCGCCGGTGGCGATGATGAGTTTGGAACAGGTGTATTCTTCGGTTTCGATCTTGGTTTCGATCTTGAACTGGGGCTTCTTGCGCGGGTCGTCGCTCGGGATGCGGCGTTCCTTGGTGATCGTTTTCACGGTGTCCAGGCTCCAGCCGCGGGCCGTCTTGTCAACGGTTTTCACCTCGCACCCGGTGACAACCTTCACGCCGGCAAGCGTGCAAGCCCTGAGCAGGGTGTCCACCACGTCGCCCGCCATGTGGGTTTCCGGGAAGGCGCGGTCGCCCCGTTCCACGACACTCCGCAGGCCGTTGGCCTTGAACAGCTCCATGAGTTTTTCCGGGGTGAGATTGTGCCACGCAGGGCTGACGAAATTGGTGTCGGTGCGGATATGGTCCGAGAAGTCACCCCATTCCTTGACGTTGGTGAAATTGCAGCGGCCCTTGCCGGTGATCATCACCTTACGGCCTGCCTTGGGCATCTTCTCCAGCACCGTCACCGTTCCACCGTTTTCCGACTGGACCAGCACTTCCGCGGCACCGAGGGCCGCCACCAGGCCGGAGGCTCCTCCTCCGATCACAATGATATCCGATTTCATAGAAGTCCTTGAAAATTTCGACAAAAATACGACTTTTTGGGACAGGAAACAAGCAGAGACGGTATTTGTAAGGCAGACGGAAGGACGGCGGAATCCCTAACGAACGGGCAGATAATAGAAACCCGGAACCGGGGAGCCGTCGAAGATGGCGCGGAGGTCTTCGAGGATGAGGTCCGGACGGGCGGGGCCGGTTTCCCAGAAAGCGTTGCCGCCACCCGGTGTGGTCTGTTTCGTGTTGTTCCAGACGGGCTTTGCGAGAACAGGGAAATCGGCAAAGAGCGGGTGTACGCTGCGGAGCTGGGCCTTGGTGGTGCACCAGCCGGGATTGAGCCAGCAATCGGCCTCCTGAGCATAAGCATAGGCCTTTTCCACGGAAATGACAGAAGATTCGAAACGTCCGGGGACGGCCCCGAGAACCTCGCCGCCTGCATCTTGGATGAGGCGCGTCATGTAGTTGTCGCCGCCAGGAATGAACCACTGGTCGGCATAGGGTATGTTCACCAGGACTTTCTTGGGTGTACCGGTTTCTTTCACCAGCGACAGATAGCGGTCGCGGACATCGGCAAAAAGGCTGTCAGCCAGCGGAGTACGGCCAGTCAACAGGCCAAAGAACCGGATATACTCCGCCCGGGCCAACGGATGGCTTTCCAGGTGCTCGTGAATGACGGCGGTCCGGATGCCCAGGTCCCGCAGTTTCTGCAGATAGGGCGGTTCCGCGGCGGACACGGCATAGGTCAGGACCAGGTCCGGCCGGAGTTTCAGGATGGTCTCGTAGTCCAGCGCGGCGTCATAGCCGACGTCCACCGCGGCAGCCTTGACTTCCGGGTCCGAGACATAGGCCAGGCCCGACACGGCCGTCGCCACGGAATCGCATCCCAGCGCATCCAGGAAGCCGATATAGGAAGACGACATGCACACGATGCTCCGCAGCGGAACAGTGATTTCCAACGTATCGGCCGTGCCGCCGTAAGGAGACGTAATGACGGCCTTGTTCCCCTGCAGGTCGAACCACTGCGCATACTCCATCCCGCCCGGCGACCCGGCGCGGTCATGCGCGGCGCAGGAAGCGAAAAGGACAAGCAGCGGAAAGATGAAAGGGTACTTCATGGCAGTTTCAAAATTACGGAAATCTGCGTACTTTTGCAAAAATGACCGATATGATCCACACGGACAAAGTCAAACTGATGGACAGCGGAACGGTGCTTTTCCGGGCGGCGAGCCAGGAGGATGCCGTCGCGAAGGTGCTGCATGCATTGCGGGGGGCGGAAGTGGAAGAATATGCCCCGGGGGCGTTCCTGGCCGATTTTTCCGATGCTGTCTTCTATAGTGTCGTCCGTGCCGTCGTGGAGCCCATGTCGGAGGAGGGCCGATACGCCGTCAGTTTCCAGGAAGCCAACCGCTGCCGATGCGTCCTCTATCCCTTCCCGTCCCGGAAGGCCTGGCGCCGCATGGACCGGATCAAGGCCGCCATCAGCGGGGAATGACGAAAAATTGTTTGGAATCAAAAAAATATTCCTATATTTGCAGTCCCGATTCGTCGTAATCGGTCAAGCCACTTTAGCTCAGTCGGTAGAGCAGCGCATTCGTAACGCGCAGGTCGGGAGTTCGAGCCTCCTGAGTGGCTCACGAAAAAAGCAGGCCGTCAAGCCTGCTTTTTTCTTTTATCAGAACAGTTTCCCGCCCCACTTGGTGGCCAGTCCGGCGAGTTCGTCGGCGGTGGCGGGACGGTTCAGGGATTCCTTGCGTTCGCGCTGGAACTGCTGCTTGAGGCGGGCGAACTGGCGCTTGGTGTCCAGCGTGAAGTCGCCGTTTTCGATCCAGGCGAAATAGGAGGGCTCGGTCTCCCAGATTTCCCGCGCAGTGCGCCCCTTGTGCTTGCCGAAACTGATGGTGGGTTCGTCGTTGTCATTGAGAACCAGCCGTCCGGCAAAGTCCACGTTGCGGACGCGGCCGCTGAACTTCGACAGGGCGTCCACATCGTTCCTGAGCACTTCCTGCTGGTATTCCGTGGGCTCCTGATAGCGGTCCAGCTGGGCCTTGAGCACTTCGTAGGTGGCGAGGGTGTCGGCTTCGGCCGTATGGGCGTTCTCGAAGTCCTTCCCGCCGCAGTAGAAGCGGTAGGCGGCCCGCAGGTTGCGCGGTTCCATGTGGTGGTAGATGGTCTGGACATCGACCATCTTGCAGTCGTGGAGATCGATCTTGTCAATGCAGTCGAGCATCGCCCGGGCCTTCTTCTTGGCCTCCTCACTGGCCTTCGCATCGGCGAGGCGGGTATTGCTGTATTCCCGCACGCGCTCGATTTCCTCGGCGAGCATGGGCAGGTCGAACTTGACGGAGTTGAAGCCGGCCAGGTCGCTCCCGTCCAGCCACTCGGCAATTTCCGGCAGCACTTCGATGAACTTGGGGCAGTTCACGAGATCCTCGTCCTTTACGCCGTTCACTTCCGAGGCGCTCGGGCTGATGGGGATGACGCGGCGGTTGCGGTAGTCCCAGGGCTTGATCTTCCAGGTCCGGATGCGCGGCGCGCCGCCTTCCGGCATCACTTTTACGAAACTCAGTTCAATGATGCCGTCCGTGGCAATATTAAGGCCGGTGCTCTCGATGTCAAAGAAGAGCAACGGCCTCGCAAGTTTCAGTTCCATAAGCAGTTATGAAATCATAATCGGCATCAGGATGCCGCAGATCTTCTCGCTCTCGGCCTCTTCCTCGGCTGGGAGGATAAGGGCGGCGCGACGGGCGTCGGCAAATTTGATGACGATCCCGTTGCAGCCCATGTTGGAGAGGATTTCCGTCAGGAAGGTGGACTTGAAGCCGATGGTGAGCTCGTCACCGGAGTAGTCGCAGTTGATCTTCTCGTAGGCGGCGAGGGCGAAGCCCAGGTCCTGTGCGGAGACTTCCAGCTGGCCTTCCTTGAGGGTGAACTTGATATGGTTCGACGCCTTGTTGGAGCAGACGGCCACGCGGCGGACGGTGTTCAGCAGGAGGGTCCGGTCGATCTTGAGGACATTGGCGTTGTTCTGCGGGATGACGTCGCGGTATTTCGGGTATTTGCCCACGACCAGGCGGCAGATCATCGTCGTGTTGCCGAAGTGGAACTGGGCGGAGCTGCCGTCGAATTCCACGGCCACTTTCTCCACGTCCTTGCCGATGATGCTGCGGAGCACGGCGGCGGGTTTTTTGTGGAGGATGAAGGAGGCTTTCTCGGCGGCCTTCACGTCGGTGGTGGTGTAGCAGATGAGCTTGTGCGAATCGGAGGCGACGAGGGTGGTGGAGGCGGTGTCGATATCGAAGAAGATACCGTTCATGGCAGGACGGATTTCATCGTCGGCCGTGGCGTACACGGTTCCCTGGATGCCTTCCACGAGGCTTGCGGCCGGGAATTCCACCTTCTGGGCGTCATCGCCGGTGCCCTTGATCTCCGGATAGTCGTCCGCCGGGAAGTAGGGGAGGACGGAATTGCCGCTGGCCCAGCCGCACTCGAAGGAACTGTCGTTCATGGTGCGGATGCGGACCGGCTGGTCCGGGAGTTCCTTCAGCAGGTCGATCATGTGGCGGGCCGGGACGGCGATGCTGCCGTCTTCCTCGGCGCCGTCCACCTGGATGGCGGTGCGGAGCGTCAGTTCGGAGTCCGACGCGGTCACTTCGAGCTTGTTGCCCTTCAGGACGAACAGGAAGTTCTCGAGGATCGGGAGGGGGGACTTGGACGGGATGGCTTTCGAGACATCCAGGAGCCCCTTCAGCAGGTCGGTACTGGAAATGTTCAGTTTCATATCTTGCGTTTTTTTATGTTTCAGTCCGAAAAGCGGCTTCTTGCGGCTGCTCAACTGACAAATATAACAAAAATCTCGCAAATGGCATAAATCTTGAAATTTTTAAGGCCGGCAAATCAAATGTGTACTATATGAAAAAAGGATTTTTAACCGTACTGCTTTCCATCCTCGCCGGCGGACTGACCGCCTACGGCGTCGTGAAAGCCAATGAAAAGAACCTGGGCCCCGTCCGTCTCTCGGGCGAAAACGGCAATGTGGAGTACCGGACTGTCAATCTGGCAGATTCGGATTATCCCGATTTCACCTACGCCGCCGAATCCGCCGTCCAGGCGGTCGTCTATGTGGAGGTGACGGTGCAGCAGACCGCCCGCCGCAGCATCGACCCGTTCGAATACTTCTTCGGTTTCGGTGACGGCTACGGCTTCGGCCAGCCCCAGTCCCGCGAAGCCAAAGGCAGCGGCTCCGGCGTCATTATCCGGCCCGACGGCTATATCGTGACCAACAACCATGTCGTCTCCGGTGCCACCAAGATCTCCGTCACCACGAACGACAACCGGCAGTTCGACGCCACCGTCGTGGGCACCGACCCCGCTACGGATGTCGCCATCATCAAGGTCGATGCGACCGATCTTCCCACCATCCCGCTCGGCGACAGCGACCAGCTCCGTCTCGGTGAGTGGGTCCTCGCCATCGGTTCCCCGCTCGGTGAGCAGCTCCGCAGTACCATCACCGCCGGCATCGTGAGCGCCAAGGGCCGTTCCATGCCCGACGGCAGCGGCGAATTCAAGATCGAATCCTTCATCCAGACCGATGCGGCCGTCAACCCCGGCAACTCCGGCGGCGCCCTCGTCAACAAAAAGGGTGAACTGGTGGGCATCAATACCGCCATCGTTTCCCAGACCGGTTCCTACACCGGCTATTCCTTCGCCGTTCCGGTGAACATCGTCAAGCGTGTCGCCGGCGACCTGATCGACTTCGGTTCCGTCAAGCGTGCCGTGCTCGGCATCACCATGTCGCCCATTGATAAAAAAATTCAAGAAGATTTGAAACTTAATTCAATGAACGGCGTATATATAGTTGAGGTTACGAAGGGGAGCGCGGCGGAAGAGGCCGGCCTCAAGAAGGACGATGTGATTATCGCCATTGACGGTCAGAGAATTACCGACGGCGCCTCCGTGCAGGAGAAGGTGAATAATTACCATCCTGGCGACAAGGCCGTCATTACCTATATCCGTGACGGAAAGGAGAGCTCCGTGGAGGTTACCTTCCACGCCGCCGCCTCGCAGAACGGCGAGACGGATGTGGACGGTTCCGTTGCCTTCTACGGTGCCCGCCTGAAAGCGCTGACAGCCGATGAACTGCGGACGATGGGACTCCGTTCCGGAGTCAAGATCGTCTCCGTCGGCCAGGGCAAGATGGCCGAGGCCGGTGCCACCGCCGGTTCCGTCATCCTGTATGTGAACGACGAACCCGTTTCGAAGCCTGAAGACGTGATCGCCAAGGCGAAGAAGGCCCAGCGCGGCATCTACATCGAAGGTGTGGACGCGAATGGCAAATCCTTCTATTTCGGCTTTGGCAAGTAAGGAACTGCCGAAGGCTTGAAAAATACCGGTACGGTCAGTTCCCTGCGAACTGACCGTATTTTTATTAAATTATAAATGAGACAGTTAAAGATTACTAAATCGATCACCAACCGCGAGAGCGCATCCCTGGACAAGTACCTCCAGGAGATCGGCAGGGAAGAGTTGGTGACCCCGGAAGAGGAAGTGGAACTCGCCCAGCGCATCCGCAAGGGAGATCCCATCGCCCTGGAGAAACTCACCCGCGCGAACCTCCGTTTCGTGGTGTCCGTGGCGAAGCAGTACCAGAACCAGGGCCTCAGCCTTCCGGACCTGATCAACGAGGGTAACCTCGGCCTGATCAAGGCCGCCGAGAAGTTCGACGAGACCCGTGGTTTCAAGTTCATCTCCTACGCCGTCTGGTGGATCCGCCAGAGCATCCTCCAGGCCCTTGCCGAGCAGAGCCGCATCGTGCGTCTCCCGCTGAACCAGGTGGGCTCCCTGAACAAGATCAACAAGGCCCTCTCCAAGTTCGAGCAGGAGAACGAGCGCCAGCCTTCCAATGAGGAACTGTCCGAAATGATCGACGTCCCCAAGGACAAGATTTCCGACACCCTGCGCGTGAGCGGCCGCCACGTTTCCGTGGACGCTCCGTTCGTCGAGGGCGAGGACAACAGCCTGCTGGACGTCCTTCCGAACGATGACTCTCCGATGGCCGACCGCGGCCTCGTGAACGAGTCCCTGAACACCGAAATCGAACGCGCCCTGTCCACCCTTACGGACCGCGAGCGCGAGATCGTCAAATCCTTCTTCGGCATCGGCTGCCAGGAGATGACCCTCGAAGAGATCGGCGAGCGCTTCGGCCTCACCCGTGAGCGCGTGCGCCAGATCAAGGAGAAGGCCATCCGCCGCCTCAAGAGCCCGTCCCGGAGCAAACTTCTCAAAGGCTACCTCGGATAATGACCCCGGAAAAATTCATCCAGAACAAGGCCGCCGAAGCCATCAAAGCCCTCTACGGGGCGGATGTCCAGGCTGAGAGCCTCCAGGTCGCCGTGACCCGGAAGGAGTTCGAGGGGGACTACACCCTCGTGACGTTCCCGCTTTTGAAGATTACCCACAGCGCCCCCGATGTGACGGGGAACGCGATAGGTGGCTGGCTCGTGGACCATGTCCCCGAGATTGCCGCCTTCAACTCAGTGAAGGGTTTCCTGAACCTTTCCTTCTCTGCCGTTTACTGGGATGAGACCTTCGCCGAAATCGCCGCGGACGAGGCGTTCGGCCAGTTGGCTCCTACCGGAAAACGTATCATGGTGGAGTTCTCTTCCCCGAACACGAACAAGCCCCTCCATCTGGGCCATATCCGCAACAATCTTCTCGGTGACAGCGTGTCCCGCCTGCTGAAGGCCTGCGGCAACGAAGTCATCAAATCCACCATCGTCAATGACCGTGGCGTCCACATCTGCAAGTCCATGCTGGCCTGGCAGAAGGAGTTCCAGGGCAAGACCCCGGAATCCACGGGTATCAAGGGCGACCATCTCGTGGGTGACTGTTACGTGGCCTTCGACAAGATGTACAAGGCCGAGGTCAAGGAGCTGATGGCGCAGGGGATGTCCGAAGACGAAGCCAAGAAGGCGGCCCCTTCCCTGAAGGAGGCCCACGACATGCTGGTCAAATGGGAACAAGAGGACCCGGAGGTCCGCGCCCTGTGGTCCATGATGAACGGCTGGGTGTACGCCGGTTTCGACGAAACCTATGCCGCTCTCGGCATCACTTTCGACCAGGTGGACCATGAGTCCGAGACTTATCTCCTGGGTAAGGAACTGGTACAGAAAGGCCTGGACGAAGGCGTGTTCGAACGTGAGCCCGACGGCTCCGTGTGGTGCGACCTCACGGCCGACGGCCTGGACCGCAAGCTCGTCCTCCGCGGCGACGGTACCTCGGTGTACATCACCCAGGACCTCGGCACGGCCGAACGCCGTTTCTCCAAGTATGACCTTGACTCCCACGTGTATGTGGTGGGCAATGAGCAGGACTATCACTTCCAGGTGCTCAAGCTTATCCTCAAGAAGCTCGGTTTCGCCTGGGCGGACCAGATCTACCACCTGTCCTACGGCATGGTGGAGCTCCCGGAAGGCAAGATGAAGTCCCGTGAAGGAACCGTCGTCGATGCCGACGACCTCATCCAGAGCATGTACGAAGAGGCGAAGAAGACCTCCGAGGAAAGCGGCAAGCTCGCGGACCTCAGCGAGGAAGAGAAGGAGAACTTGTACCACATCATCGGCCTCGGCGCCCTCAAGTACTTCATCATCAAGGTGGATCCCAAGAAAACGATGCTCTTCAACCCGAAGGAATCCATCGACTTCAACGGCAACACCGGGCCTTTCATCCAGTACACGCATGCGCGCATCTGCTCGATCCTGCGCAAGGCGACGGTGGAATTCGGCCCGGCCGACATCACTACGGCCCTCGTCCCTTCTGCGAAGGAAATCCGGCTGATCAAGCTGCTGGGCACCTTCCCGGCCAAGGTTGCCGAGGCCGGTGCGGCTCTCAGCCCCGCCGTCATCGCGAACTACGCGTACGACCTGGCAAAGGAGTTCAACCAGTATTACCATGACACCCCGATCCTCCGCGAGGAGGACCAGGGCGTACTGAAATTCCGTCTGGAACTGATTTCCGTGATGGCCCGGACGCTCCGCAATGCCATGGGCATCCTCGGGATCGCGCTTCCGGACCGGATGTAAGGGCTACAACCCTGCCAGCACCTTTTCCACGGCGGCCTTCGGGTCGCCGTGCGGCGTTTTGTCGAAGGTGCCCGGGCGCTCGGCCCACCAGGCCTTCTCGAAGTCCATCAGCCGTTCCTTGAGCGCCTCCTCATCGAAGTCGATGCCGGCGTCCAGGGCGGCGTTCACCGCCTGGAAGAACATCTCCCAGCGACCCTTGTAATAGGTGCTGACCAGACCGGCCCAGGTGCGGTCGGCATAGTCCGTAAGGATGTTGCCACGGTCGCCCCAGGTGGTGAGGAGGTTGCGGGCGTTGGATTCGTAGTAGTCGGCCTCCTCCGGGGTGGCACCCCAGCTGCGGGCGTCCGCAATCCACTTGCCCACGAGGAAGTAGGAATTCGTGGACAGCAGCTCTTCCAAGGTGTCGAAGGTGGCCAGCAAGTCCGCCTGCCTGGCCGCCATCGCTTCGCGGTCACGGGCCTCGTAGGCCTGCTTGTATTCGGCGAAAACGGCCTCGAAACGGTTTGAAAGGTACTGGCGGGTGAGGTTCACGAGGTCGAACTCCCAGGCGCTGCCCTGGCCGTCGGCCTCCAGCAGTTTCCGGATGACTTCCAGCAGCTTCTCGTTCTCATAGGTGAACTTGACGCTGGAATGGTAGGAGGAGGAACGCCCGAAAGACGGCCGCAGGTTCAGGATGGGGCTGTGGCCGGGAACGGAGCGGTCCACGTAAATGTCATTGAGCAGGGTCTTCCAGGCCTCCCGGCCGGCTTCGCTGACCTTGCCCACGCGGGCGTCGGCAAGGGCCTCCCCGTAGGCGGCGAGGTCCTGGTGGCGCGGAGAATCCCAGGCTTTCTCGAAAATGAACTGGTACATGAACGGGTTGCAGTCGAAACCCTCGAGGGTGGAACCGAGGCCCTTGAAATTCGGACCTGCTTCCGCGAAGGTGTCTTCAATGCGCTGGGCGATGTCGGCGAAGTTGCCGGCAAGATAGGTATTCCCACCGAAGTTGCCCAGGTAGCACCAGATGAACGGGACGCCGTAATAGCTCTGCGTCTGGCGCCAGACCTCCTGCCGCTCGCAATAGTAGTCCAGCAAAAGGGACTTCTCGGCGGGATAGGAGGTGATGTAGGGCTGGATCCTGTCCTGTGTCCAGTATTGCCTTTCGTTCCAGAACAGCCAGGTCATCTGCAGCCAGACGGCATCCGGATCGACGGCGGCGAGGGACTCGTAGCACTGGCGGCTCACACGGGAGAGATAGTCCGGCTCCCAGCTCTTCGGAATCATTTCGTTGAAGAGGTCGATGCCGTAGATGTGGTCGGTGCCGTAGATTTCAGTCTCTTTCTCCACGAACTTCTTCTGGATGACCGGGAAGAGCGGGTCCATCGGGTCCAGGAAGTACGGATAGTCTTCCAGGTCGAACCCCGCCCAGTCGCTCATCCGCTCGATCTGCGCTTCCGGATAAATCCGGTTCAGCTCCGGCGGCACGTGGCCGGCGAAGGCAGGCAGAACGGGCTTCATGTTCAGCTCCCGCTCCCGGGCGACGATCTTCTTCTGGAGTTCCGCCTGGCCGTCCAGCCAGGACATCGGCAGCGGGCTGCCCCAGTGGTCGATGTTCAGCATCCGGTGCCAAGGCAGGTGCGCCGGGCCGGTGAAATAGGTGCGGACTTCCTCGTCGGTCAGGCCCATTTCCGTCCAGATCCTGTACCAGATGGCCTCCTGGCCGGTGATGGCGAGGGGCAGGTTGATGCCCTGCAGGGCCATCCAGTCGATGAAGTGTTCCCAGTCGTTCCACTGCCACCACGGCATGGTATAGCCGAACGTGCAGTAGTTCAGGAAGAAGCGGTCTTCGACGCGGGCCTTGATCTCCACCGGGGTGCCCACTTTCGGGAGCCGGCGGGGCATCTGGAACTTGTCGGCGGCGAACCAGCCCACGTTCACATGGCAGTAATACTTCAGGTAGTGGTTCAGGCCCACGGCCATGGAGTTCGCGTTGTTGCCGCTGATGACGATGCGGGAGCCCTCGGAAGCGAGCCGGAAGACGTCGGCGGAGCCGGCCTCGGTCCCGGCGAGGCGGAATTCGATCCTGTCGGCGGTCTGGCCGAGCAGCCGGTGCGCCAGATCCGAGGCAGCCCGGGTGTCGGGATCGTCGTACCGGGGGCTGGAAGCGCAGCCGGCCGCCAGGAGGGCGGCCGCTGCGAGGGAGAATATCCAGGTTTTCATCTTACGAAATGAACTGTGCCTTCAGCTGTTCGATCTTGGCGGGGGCATCGTCGCCGCGGGCGCCGAAGTAGAACTTGATCTTGGGCTCGGTACCGGACGGGCGGATGGAAATGACGTCACCGGCTTCGTTGAAGAACTGGAGGACGTTGGACTTGGGGAGTCCGGTCTCCTCGGGCTTGTTGTAGTCGATGACCTTGGCGAGCGGGCTGCCGGCGATCTCCTTCGGCGGGCAGGCGCGGTAATCGGCCATGATCTTCTGGATTTCCTCCGCACCGGACTTGCCCTTGCGGACGATATACACCATCTTTTCCACATACAGGCCGTATTCCTTGTACACCTTCTGGAGCAGCTGCCACAGGGTCATGCCCTGGTCGGCGGCCCAGGCGGCGCATTCGGCCACGGCGCAGCCGGCGACCTGCGCGCACTTGTCGCGCACGAAGGAGCCGAGGTTGAAGCCGTAGGACTCTTCGCCGCCGCAGATGAACGAGGCCTTCCCTTCCTGCTGCTTCTGGATTTCAGCGATGTATTTGAAGCCGGTGAGGACGTTGTAGCACTTCACGCCGAAATGCTCGCAGATGGCCGCGAGGAGTTCGGAAGTGACGATGGTCTTGACACAATACTGCTTGCCGTCCAGCTTGCCGAGTTCCTGCCAGCGGGTGAGGATGTAGTAGGTGAGGAAGCTCCAGGTCTGGTTGCCGGTAAGCTGGACCATCTTGCCCTCGTCGTTACGGACGGCGATGCCCAGGCGGTCGGCGTCCGGATCGGTGGCAAGGACGAGGTCCGCACCCACTTCGTCAGCTTTAGCCAGGGCCATGGCCATGGCGGCGGGTTCCTCCGGATTCGGGGAGACGACCGTCGGGAAGTTGCCGTCGCTGACATCCTGCTCGGGGACGTGGACGACGTTCTTGAAGCCGATACGCGCCAGGGCTTCCGGCATGAGCCGGACACCGCATCCGTGCAGCGGGGTGTACACGATCTTGAGGTCCGCGTGGCGGGCGACGGACTCGGGGGAGAGCATGAGGGAGAGCTGGTCCTTCAGATAGCATTCATCGACCTCGGCGCCCATCATTTCGATGCCGCCGGGAACGGTGCCGTCCACGGGCTGGAAACGGACGTCGGCCGGGTCTTCGATCTTGGCGACCTCGGCGACGATGTCCTTGTCCACGGGCGCGGTGATCTGGCCGCCGTCGCTCCAGAAGACCTTGTAACCGTTGTACTCCTTGGGGTTGTGGCTGGCGGTGACCATGATGCCGGCGGTCGCGCCCTTCAGGCGGATGGAATAGCTCAGCTCCGGGGTGGGGCGGAGGTCTTCGAACAGGAAGACGTGGATGCCGTTGTTGGAGAGGACGTCGGCGGAAATCTCGGCGAACGGGCGGGAATTGTTGCGGCTGTCGTGGGCGATGCATACGCTGGCGGCACCGTCGACATGGTCCTTGATGTAGTTGGCGAGGCCCTGGGTGGCCATGCCCACCGTGTACTTGTTCATCCGGTTGGTGCCCACGCCCATGATGCCGCGCAGGCCGCCGGTTCCGAATTCCAGGTTCCGGTAGAAGGCGTCTTCCAGGCCCACGGGGTCGGTTTCCTGCAGTTTCTTGATTTCTGCCTTGGTCTCGGCGTCGAAGTTCCCTTCGAGCCAGCTCTTGACCACTTCCTTGTAATCTTTCATGATGATATCGGTGTTTTAGTGTTTTTCTCTATCGTACAAATATAGCGAATAATGTGTATTTTTGCAATGCAAATGTCTTTTGCCGATTTCATACTGCAACATGAAGCGGACGACCCCGTCGGCCTCCTCCTGGCACGCGACCGGTATCCGGACATTGACCTGGACCTCGCGGTGACCACCCTCGAAGTTCGCCGCCGCCTGAAGACGAAAGTCCCTGAGTGGTATGCCGTTCCCTCCTTGGTTTATCCTTCCCGTCTCTCTGGAGAACAGTGCAGTTCTTCGGAGACGGCCAGGTATAAGGCATCGTTGATCGCTCGCTCTATCGGAGAGGGTATACCACCGGAAACCTGTGGCCACCCTCGGCCACATAAGAGGGAGGGGCCCGCCGCTTGCGGTGGGAGGGGCCGGAGCGAAGCGGAGGCGGTTTCCGAAACAATACCCTCCTCCGGAGGGTAACCGCCCTACTGGTATTTCCGCGTGAGCGCGGACAGGTTCCTTCGGAACATGGTGAGGGCCATCGTGGGGACGCTGATCGAGGTCGGAAGGGGGAAGCACGACCCCGCGTGGGTGGCGGACCTCGTCGCCAAGGGCACCCGAGGAGACGCCGGAGAGTCCGTTCCCGGGCACGCGCTCTTCCTGAGCAAGGTGAAATACTGACGAAACAGGGCCGCTCCTCGGGGCGGCCCCGCCATTTCGGAATTAATTCGTATATTTGCAGATTGTATGAAGAATCTGTGGTCCGAAATACTGGTACCGGCCGTCATCGCCGGGCTCACGGCAGTCGGGACCGTCGGCATGGACCTGACACGGGCCGTCCGGACGGAACCCCGGATCGCCCTGGTCCGTGCCGCCGCGCCCGACACGACCGTCCTGGACACGGTCCGGCGGGACTCGTCGGTCCGGGCCGCCGTTCCGGACACTTCGGCAACCGCAGGGGCCGACTCCCTCGACCTGTATGACGACGAGGATTTCGACCTGTTCGGCGAGGAGACGCAGGAGGACACCGTCCCCCGCATCTTCGCGCGCGACACGATGAAGGTGCCGGACAGCCTGCGCCTCAGCGACCCCTTCCTGTACCGCTGGTACGTCGCGGTAAAGGACTCGTTCACCCACCGGCTCGTCGTGGACT
>JAEEGK010002979.1_pt1 | contig 42327 bp, 30 predicted proteins | sample 8958771 | NCBI WGS metagenome assembly JAEEGK01 (sample SAMN16246547, study PRJNA631951) | gut metagenome | biome: gut microbiome; feature: rumen; material: SC-attached | host: Bos | place: Iran: Karaj | collected 2018-10
TAGGAGAAACCGTCCACCGGGTCCAGGGTGTACTTGCCGTCGGCCGTGAAGGTGATGGTGTCGTCGTACATGTGGGCGTTGTCCTTGCAGTGCGCCTCACCGTTCCACCAGCCCAGGGGGTTGCCCAAGTCGGGGCCACAGCCGAAGTGGCCGTTCTGGTCCGGATCCCAGGTCCAGGTGCCGACGAGGGCCTCGTCCAGCGAACCGGGTTCGCCACCGCCGCCTTGGCCTTCCTTGGGACGGAAGATCATCTGCCAGCAGATGCCGTCGAACTTGGCCACCACGATCAACTTGTCCTTGGTGTTCTCCTTGATGTAGAGCTTCGTAGGCGTATCCAGGACGGCCTTGTTCGGAACATAGCCGAAGAAGATGCCGGCCGGGAGTTCGATGTAGTCGCCATCGTCATCGCTGTCCAGCGTGTAAGTCGCCTCCTGCGGATCGGCGGGAGCGTCATAGTCGCTGTTCTGGCCTCCATCCCACAACTCGTGGTGATAGTTGGATTCCCAGTTGCAGTAGACCACGCCGTCGGCGCCGGGATTGAAGGTGTACTTGCCGTCGGCGAAGAACGTGAGTTCGTCATCCTTCACGCCGAAGGCATCCTTCTCGTGCGCGCCACCGCTCCACCACTCGGTGGGATTGCCGAGACTGCCGCCGCAACCGAGGTAGCCTGCGGCCTCGTTATCATAAACCCATGTCTTGCTCGTGACGCCGAAGAGCGGATCCTCGGCGACAGGCGCGCCGTCGCGGGGCTTGAAGATGAACTGCCAGCAGATGCCGCTGAACTTGGCGACGAGGACCATCTTCGCCTCCGTCAATTCGGTGACGTACAGGCGGGTAGGCTCGCTCAGGACGGCCTTGTTGGCCACATAACTGAAGAAGATGCCGGCCGGAAGTTCGATGTAGTCGCCGTCTCCGTCGGAGCCGAGGGTGTAGGTCGAGGTCTGGACCTCTGCGGGGGCGTCATAGTCGCTGTTCTGGCCGCCGTCCCACAGTTCGTGGTGATAGTCGGACTCCCAGTTGCAGTAGACCTTGCCATCGGCGCCCGGATCGAACACATACTTGCCGTCCTTGAAGAAGGTCAGGACATCGTCGGTCACACCGAAGGCGTCCTTCTCGTGCGGCTGAGCACTCCACCACTCGAGGGGATTGCCGAGGCTGCCGCCGCAGCCCATGTAGCCTGCGGACTCGTTGTCCAGGACCCACGCCTTGCTTTCCTTGCCGAAGAGCGGGTCGTCGGCGCCGGCGATGGAACCTTCCGGAACGAACTCGTAGTAGAAGGAGATGCCGTCCGCGTTGGTCGGGGTCGAGGCAGTCGCCATGAACTGCAGTTTCTTCTTCATGGCGCTGGTCTTGGTCTCCAGGATCTGGTAGCGCGGCTCGTCCACGAGGGACTTGTGCACTACATAGGACAGGATGCTGCCCGGGTCAAGCACGAGGAAGATCTCCTCAATGCCGGCGTCGTTCCAGTTGTTCTCGAAGGTGAACTTCGTGGTCTTCTTCTCGGCCGGGAAGAGGTAGTCGTCGTCCAAGACCTCGTGTCCCGCAGGATACTCGGCGTCCTTCTTGGCATAGGCCTGGCCATCGACGGGATCGTAGGTGTAGGTGCCATCGGAGCCGAAGGTCATGAGGTCGTCATACAGGAAGCCCTTCTTGCCGTTGGGCTCGACCTGCCACCAGCCCTTCGGGTCGCCGGCGGGGCCGCAGGCGATGTGCCCGGCCTCGGCGCTATTCCAGATCCAGGTCTGGGAAGAGCCGTTGGAGATAGCCTTGACATACGGGCTGGGGTCGAACGGGTCGCGGTAGGTGTTGTCCATCGTGAAGGTCTTCACCAGGGAACCCTGGGACAGGCCGTTGGCATTGTAGGCCTTCACCTCCACGGTGTGCTCACCCGCCTCGCGGAAGCGGAGGGTGACGTTGTTGTCGGTGTAGGAGTACTTCTTGCCGGCCTTTCCGTCGATCTTCTGGTCGCCGAAAATCCACACGGGGACCACGCCCTTGTTGTTCATCACGAAGGTGACGTAGTTGGTCTCCTGGTCCACCGTGATGGTCACGTCCAGGTCCGACGCCTGCGGCAGGCCGGCCTGGTTGGGAAGCGGATACTCAGGAGTGCAGGCGGCAGCGGAAACGGCCAGCGCCGCGATAGCGATATATTGCCAGATTGTTTTCATGGTAGCCTGGTATTAATAGTTGTTCTGCGTAAGGTTCGGATCCTTGTCGATCTCGCCCTGCGGAATGGGCCAGTACTTCTTGTTCTCGGTCCAGTCGTTCGTGCGGTACTTGTGGTTGGCGGCCTTCAGGACGGAAGCGGCCTGACCGCTGCGGACGAGGTCCCAATAACGCTTGCCTTCGCCCACAAACTCCTTGTGACGCTCCTGGATGATGTCATTGCGGGAAACGCCGGTGTCGTGGCAGTGGGCGCGGTCGCGGACCTCCTTGAGGTAAGCGGAACCATCCTGTCCGAGGAGGACGGAGAGTTCGGCGGCGTTCAGGAGGGTCTCGGCATAGCGGTAGATGCGCTCGTTGTTGCAGTAGTTGACGTTGTCGGAAGCCTTGTAACCATGGTTGCCGCCTTCACGGGCGATGTACTTGCGGTTCCAGAAGCCGGTGTCCTGCCAACGCGGGGTGTATTCCGCACCGGGGTGCTCCTCCGCGTACTTCGCGAAGTTCAGGATGCCGCCGTCCTTGCGGATGTCGTCGTCGTCATACATGTCATAGGCGGCCTGGGCGATGGTGCCGAAGCCCCAGCCCTCGTGGTAGTCCGGAACGTTCTTCGGAGCGGGGATGCCGGTGAGGATGGAGTTCACCTGACCGCCGGTGGCGATGGAGTTGCCCCAGTCGCGGATACCGCCTTCGGAGATGTAGTTGATCTCCCAGATGGATTCGGGGCCCCATTCACCGGACTCTTCCCAGATGCCGGCGAAGTCCTCCACGAGGGAATACTGACCGCTGGCGATGATTTCCTTCATGTAGCCCAGGGCGGTCTGGTAGCGGGTCTGGTCGTTCTGGTAGAGGACGGCCTCGGTGTAGAGCATGTAGGCCATGGCCTTGGTCACGCGGCCTTCGTTGCCCACGGTCGCCTTCATCGGAAGGACGTTCATGGCGATGGCATCCTCGATCAACTTGATGAAATTGGCATACACCTCGTCATGCCCCAACTGCGGGGCGATGTACGGGGCCTCCAGGAGTTCCTCCCAGTAAGGGACGTTGCCCCAGAGTTTCCACAGCATGTTGTAATAATAGGCCATGAGCACCTTGGCCTCGGCCACGTACAGTTTCTTGGTGGTCTCATCCACGCCTTCGGCGCCTTCGACATACTTGATGAGCGTGGCGGCGCGGTTGATGCCGGAATAGTTGACCGTCCACATCTGGTTGGGAACGTCGGTGGGAGTGGCCGTGTAGTAGTGCGTCTTCACGATGATGGGCTGGTCGCCTTCGTTGGAGCCGCCGGCGTACACGTCGTCACCCATCACGTCGAAGATCAGGTGGAGGTTGTCATACTGGCCGAACGCATAGTCGTACCACTCCAGCGGGTCGTAGGCGGCCACCAGGCACTGGAAGAGACGCTCGGGCGTATTGAAATACTCGTCAAGCGGTTCGGAACTGTTGTGCCGGGGATTGATGAAATCCTTGGAGCAGGCAGTCAGGAGAACGGCGAGGGCGCTGAGTGCGAAAACTATCTTTTTCATATCCGTAGTCTGTTAGAAGGTTACATTGACACCAAAGGTGACGGTCCTGTTCTGAGGATAGACACCGCGGTCGACGCCGACTTCCCTGAAGCCGCCGGAAACCTCCGGATCGCAACCGGTGTACTTGGTGAGCGTGAAGGCGTTCTCCACCTGTCCATACACGCGCAGGCGGGAGATGAACGCCAGTTTGGTCAGGCTCTGGGGCAGGGTGTAGCCCAGTTGGATGTTACGGGCGCGCAGGAACGACGCGTCTTCCATCCAGTAGTCGGAGACGCGGTAGTTCTCATTGGCCGAATCGAACGCGAAGCGCGGATACTGGTTGGTGGAACCTTCGCCGGTCCAGCGGTTCAGGATGGACTTCGGGAGGTTGATGTAGTACAGGTCGGTACGGCGGGTGACGTTGAGCGTCTGGGCGCCGAGTTGGCCCTGGAGGAGCATGCTGAAGTCGAAGCCCTTCCAGTCCATGGTGAGGGTGAAGCCGAAGGTCCAGTCGGGAATGCCCTTGCCGAGTTTGGTGCGGTCGCTGTCGTTGATGACACCGTCTTCGTTGATGTCCTTCCAGCGGAAGTCACCGGGCTGCGCATTGGGCTGGATCAGGTTGCCGTCCTTGTTCACATAGGCCTTGATCTCGTCCCAGTTCTGGAAGACGCCGTCGGTCTTCCAGCCCCAGAAGTACGGGAACACCTCGCCCACTTCACCGCGGGTCAGGGTACCGATCTTGTGGCTGGAGGTGGTGATGTAGGAAGCGTCGTCGGCCAGTTTGGTGAGTTTGTTCACGTTGTAGGAAGCATTGGCCTTGATCCCGTAGTTGAAATCGCCGACAGCGCCGCGGAAGCCGAGGTCGATCTCGATGCCGGAGTTGCGCATCGTGCCGACGTTGCCGGTCGGAGCGGAGTCGCCTGCATAGGTCGGGACCTGCATCTGCATGAGCATGCCGGAGGCATCCTTGATATAGTAATCGACCGTGGCGGTCAGGCGGTTGCCGAAGAAGCCGAGGTCCACGCCGAAGTCGGTCTGGATGGACTGCTCCCACTTGGCGTTCGGGTTCGCGAGGCCGGAGGCCTTCACGCCGATGTTGATGCTCTCGGTGCCGTTCGCGCCGGAACCGAAGACATAGTTGTTGCCGGACTGGGCGTACACGGCATACAGGAAGTCGCTCAGGTTGTCCTTACCGTTGATACCCCAGGAAGCGCGGAGTTTGGCCATGGAGATCACGTTGTTGTACTTGAGGAACTCCTCGTTCTTGATGTTCCAGCCCAGGGATGCGGACGGGAAGGTACCCCACTTGTTGCTGGGGCCGAAGTGGGAGGAGGCGTCCCGGCGGACGGTGGCCTGCGCCAGGAAACGTCCGTCATAGTTGTAGGATACTCGGCCGAAGTAGGAAAGGATGCTGTAAGGGATGGAATTCCAGCGGCCCCAGCCGTTGCGGTCGCCGTCGCTCTGCTGGCCCAGGGTGTTATCCACGCTGATCTTCCAGGGATCGTCCGGATACTGGAGACCCAGGGAGGAAGCGCCCAGATAAGAGGAGGAGGACCAGTAGGCGGACTGGCCGAGCACCACGTTCAGGGTGTGCTTGCCGAACACCTTGTCGTACATGAGGGTGTTCTCCACCTGATAACTGTAGTAGCGGTTCATGGTCTGGGAAGCGGAGGAGCCGTAGTTGATCTTGTCAACCGTGGAGGCGTTCCCGTTCTTGTCATAGACCGTGGTGGAAGTGACCGTATCCAGGCTGTAACTCTTGGAGGTCAGGAAATACTGGGGCGTATAACTGTGGCCATAGACATAGGAGAGGTCCAGGGTGACGGCGTTGCGGAACCGGAGGCCGTCGATGAGTTGGAGTTCGGTGGTCAGGCCGCCGACGATCTTGTCGGTGCTGCTGTAACCGTGCGGACGGTCCAGCATGGCGATCGGGTTCGCCTGCTCGTTATAGGTACCGCCGTCGGCGATGAAGTAGGCGACACCTTCGCTGTTACGGATAATATAAGGATAGCCGGCCGGGTAGAGGGAGCGGTAGCGGGCCTCTTCGGCGGCGTCGGCATAGATCGGATCCAGCGGGGACATGCCCAGGGCGGAACCCAGCGGGGAACCGTACTCGGAGTTGGCCGAGATGCCGGCGGACTTGATGTGCGCGAAGGAAATCTGGTTGTTGAAGGTGAGTTTGTTCAGCCAGTTGCGGGTCGCGGACTCGTCGAACAGGGTGATGCCCACGTTCTCGCGCAGGGTCATCCTGTCATAGTAGGACTGGTCGAAACGGCCGCCGATGGTACCCTTCGTGGAAAGGTAACCGCCGGAAACGCTGTAATTGACGCGCTTGCTGCCGCCGGAGACATTGACGTCATGCTTGACAACGGGGGCGTTCTTGTCGAAGATGGCCTCCACCCAGTCGGTGCCCTTTCCCAGGGAATAGGGATCGTCATAGATGGGAGCGTTACCGGCATTGAGCATGCCTTCGTTCATCATGATGGCATATTCCGTCGCGTTGAGCACGGAGGGCTTGCGCCAGGGATTCTGGAGGCCGTAGGAGAAGTCGTAGGTGACGACGGTCTTCCCTTCCGAACCGGACTTGGTGGTCACGAGGACCACGCCATCAGCCGCGCGGGCGCCGTAAACGGCGGCGGAAGCGGCATCCTTCAGGACGTCGATGCGCTCGATGTCGTTCGGGTTGATGTAGTCGATGCTGCCGGCCGGCATGCCGTCCACGATGTACAGCGGGGATGCATGGTTGATGGAGCCGATACCCCGGACGATCACCGTGGAACTGGCGCCCGGAGCGCCGGAGGTCTGGGTGACCTGGACACCGGAGGTCATGCCCTGGAGCATGTTGTCCACCCGGTTCTGGGACTGTACCTTCAGGTCGTCGGAAGTGACCGAAGAGATGGCGGCGGTCACCACGGATTTCTTCTGGACGCCGTAGCCGATGACCACCGTCTCTTCCAGCATCTCGGCATCCTCCTGGAGGACGATTTCGAGGCTGCGGTCGGGATCGGCGGCAACGACCTGGGTCACATAGCCGATGCAGGTGACTTCCAGGGAGGCCTTGGCGGGCACGCGGAGGGCGAATTCGCCGTCCATGCCGGTCACGGTACCGTTGCTGGTTCCCTGCTCAACTACAAAGGCGCCGACAATCGGCTGGCGGGATTCGTCCAGGACGACACCCTTGACGGTGACGTTCTGCGCGAAGGCTGCCAGGCTCAATCCTAATGCAAGGATTAGGGAAGCAATTTTTTTCATACGCGATTTGTTTGGTTGTGCGTTGGTTATTGTTAAAATGGTTGTTGTCCGGAACAAAATTCCAAGGCAAAATTACGCGCGACACCCATATATCGCGCGATTAAGGAAAAAATAGTATCGGCAAGTAGTGGTTATCTAATTGATAACCACTAAATTAAAAGATTTTAAAAGGCTAAAAAAGTAGTGGAAAAATAGACAGGAATCCACTACTTCCCTATCATTTTCACCTGTTCCTCGAACTTGTCCCGGTCCCCCGCAGCCGCATTCTTGACGGATACCTTATAGTTATAGATGGTGCTGACGGAATAGTCCAGCATGGTGGCGATCTGCTTGGAATCGTCCACGCCGAGCCGGATCAGGGCGAAGATCCGGAGTTCCGTCGTGAGCCTGTCCTTGGGCGGAACGATGCGCGCCTCGGGCTGGAGCAGGGCATTGAACTGCTCCACGAAGTTGGGATACAGCGCCAGGAAGGTACGGTCGAAAGTCCGGTAGAAATCGTCCCGGGCTTTCTCCGAACGGCCGGAAATGGACAGTTCCTTCAGCAGTTGGTCCGCTTTCCCCTGCTTGAGGAGGTTCCGGAACCGGTTGTCCTCCGCCCGGATCAGGGAGATGTCGGACGAAAGCCCTTCCAGGAACTGCAGGATGTACTGTTCCTGTACCTGGTTGGACTTGGAGATCACCTGGTTCATCTGATTCAGGCTCCGGTTGGCCGTCGCCAGCCGGGCGTTGCTTTCCTCCAGTTCCTTCCGGAGCCGGGAGAGTTTCCGGGAGCGGACCACCAGCGACCAGGCAATGATCGAGAGGACGGCCGCCAGGAAGGCCAGCAGGATCGTGAAGACAGCCACGAACCTCCGGCTGCGCGTCAGCCGTTCCGTATAGGCGTCCTCCACCTCCATCAGGGAACGGGAAATCTGCCAGGGACGTAATTTGGCATTGTACAGCAGCGCATCTTCCTGGGCAAGGCGGAGATAGCGGAAGGAACGGTCCACATCGGTGGAGACGATCCGCTGGGCGACCATCGTCAGGGAAGCATAATCCCGTACGGCGTTGATCAGGTCACATTCCGCCGACCGGACGAGCCAGGCCATGCGGTCGGCCGGACGGCCGTCCCGTTCGGCGATGTCGGACAGATGGAATGCGTAGATGGCATAGGCATGCTCATCCGGCGTGGTGCCGGCGAGCAGCAGACGGGCAACGCTGTCGGCCGACGCCAGCCGTCCTTCCCCGGTCAACTGGTCCCGCAGCAGGATGCGCCACCGGTCACTGTCCTTGGGGAGCCGGTCCAGCAGTCTCTGCCGGAACGAGGAAGCCGGCGGAATGGCCAGGCGCTCCACCAGGCCGGAATTGTCGGCCAGGTCCATGCTGAAGTCATACAGGTAATACAGGTAATCCGTCATCAGCCCTTCCGACAGGCTGGCGGTATCGATCTGGCCGTAGAGAACGCCGTTGGCCTCCATGTAACTGCCCGCCTTGGCGTACAGGTGGCCCAACTGGATGGACGCGTGGTTGTAGCGCTCCTGGTCGCCGAGTTGCCGGGCCAGTTCCTGGCAATGCTTCAGGTAGGCCTGCGTGGAATCGAAACTGAAGGCGAAGTACTCGTCCGCCATGGACATTTCCAGGTCGAAGCGACGTGCGGGATCGTCCGTGGCGCGGCACAGCCGGCGCAGGGCGTCCATCTGGTCCAGTTTACGGGCCACGTACACGTCCCGGGCCTTCACGTATCCATCCAGTTCGTTCAGCAGCGACCGGGTGGCATGGTCCAAACCGTCACGCCGGCCGCAGGAAAGGGCGGCCAGAAGGCAGAGGGAAATGACGAGAATCCTTCTGAACATGCGGTTTGAGAGATTGTTCCGAAAATTAAACCAATTGAAGCACAGACTGTTCCACGCGTTCCCGGTCGCCTTCGGGAGTCACCGGGGAAAGGAAGGAGAGCATCTGCAGCACACGGGCTTCCGCCTCGGGCACGCCGCGGGTGCGCATGTAGAAGAGGGCTTCCTCGTCCAAACGGCCGACCGTGGCTCCATGGGAGCATTTCACGTCATCGGCATAGATCTCGAGTTGGGGCGTGGTTTCCACATGGGCGTTGTCCGACAGGACGATGTTGTGGTTCTCCTGATAGGCTTCCGTCTGCTGGGCATCCGGCGCCACGATGATGCGGCCGTCGAACGTCACCCGGGACGAGCCGCCCGCGATGCCGTTGAACAACTGATGCGAAACGCACCCGCCCGCCCGGTGGTGCATCAGGATGCGGAAATTCACCCGCTCGTCTCCGCCGCTCAGGTACAGCCCCTTGAGCGTCACTTCCGCCCCCTCCCCGACCAGGTCGATGGCGACATCGATGTCACGGGATTCCCCGGGAAGGACCACGAACGTCAGTTCGAGCCTCTCCCCGGCCCGGACGACATAGTCCGGGCGACGCCCCGCGAAAGGATCCCTGTAATTACCGTATCCCATCAGAACTGGTCAAAACCTTGTTTCTCGATCGCCTCGATCACCTCGCGGCCGCCCGTACGGACGATACGGCCGTCCTTGAGGACATGCACGACGTCGGGCTGCACGTATTCAAGGAGTTTCTGGTAGTGCGTGATGATGATGGCCGACTTCTCGGGCGAGCGGAGTGCATTGACCCCGTCCGCCACGATCTTGAGGGCGTCCACGTCCAGGCCGGAATCCGTCTCGTCCAGGATGGACAGGGTCGGGTCCAGCATGGCCATCTGGAAGATCTCGTTGCGCTTCTTCTCGCCGCCGGAGAAGCCCACGTTGACTTCCCGCTTGGCGAATTCGGGCTTCATCTGCACGAAGGCCATCTTCTCCCGGAGGAGTTTGAGGAAGTCCGACGTCTTCATCTCGGGCAGGCCCTGCGCCTTCCGGCGGGCCTGGATGGCCGCCTTCATGAACGCGGTGATCGTCACCCCGGGAATCTCCACGGGATACTGGAAACTCAGGAAGATACCTGCCCAACTGCGCTCTTCCGGCGCCATCGCGAGGAGGTCCTTCCCGTCATAGACGATGCTTCCTTCCGTCACTTCATAGTCCGACCGGCCGGTGAGGACGGCGTTCAGGGTGGACTTGCCCGCCCCGTTCGGTCCCATCACGGCATGAATCTCACCCCGCCCGATGGTCAGGTCGATCCCGCGGAGGATTTCCTTCTCCCCGATCCGGGCGTGCAGATTCTTTATTTCCAGCAACTTATCCATTTTTCTTGTACAGTTTCATCCAGGAATACAGCGACCACAGGCCGTTCACCAGGTACAGGCCGCAGACGATAGGCATGAACACGTTACCCACGCTCACGTGGAGGATGATCTGGGTAATGTTCACGATGAGCCAGGCCATCCAGCAGTCCCATTTCTTGAGGGCCGACAGGAGTTGCGCCGTGAGGATCAGGACCGTCACGCAGCAGTCCAGGTACGGAGCCGGATTGGCAGGGAAGAAGGTCTTCATCACCCAGCCCCAGAGCAGGGCGATGACGAGGATCGCCGCGACGGTGAATCCCCGCTGCGGCCAGGACAACATGCTGACACGCAGTTTGTTCGCATCCTCCGACGAGCGTTCCTCCTCCTTCGGATGCGTCCAGCGCCAATGGCCGAACACGTTGATGGCGAGGGAGATGGGCTGGAGCAGCAGGTTCGCGTACAGGTTTCGCGACCAGAACAGGAAGAACAGGGCGGCCGTGTACAGATAGCCCACCCAGAAGTTGTACTTCGAGTTCCGGCCCGCGAGAAAGACGCAGGTAAGCCCCAGCAGCGAACTGATGAAATCCACCAGCAGCACCGGTTTTCCGCCCAGGGTAAAAATCACGATATCAAGCCATTCCATCATCCGACCGATCCTTCAAGTGACACTTGCAATAATTTCTGCGCCTCCACCGCGAATTCCATCGGGAGACGGGAGAGGACCTCCCGGGCGTACCCGTTGACAATCAGGCCCACGGCCTCTTCCGGGCCGATGCCGCGCTGGTTGCAGTAGAACAACTGGTCCTCGCTGATCTTCGAGGTCGTGGCCTCATGCTCGACGATGGCCGTCGGGTTGTCCGAACGGATGACCGGGAAAGTATGGGCCCCGCACTGGGAGCCGATGAGGAGGCTGTCGCACTGCGAATAGTTGCGGGCGTTCTTCGCCCCGGCACCCATCCGCACGAGGCCTCGGTAACTGTTCTGGCTCCGCCCTGCGGAAATGCCCTTGGAGACGATCCGGCTGCGGGTGTTCCGGCCGATGTGGACCATCTTCGTTCCCGTGTCGGCCTGCTGGAAATTGTTCGTGACCGCGACTGAGTAGAATTCCGAGGCGGTGTTGTCGCCCTTCAGGATGGTGGACGGGTACTTCCAGGTGACGGCCGATCCCGTTTCCACCTGGGTCCAACTCAGGTGCGCCCCGTCGCCCTTGCAGATACCGCGTTTGGTGACGAGGTTCAGGATGCCGCCCTTGCCGTCCGCATCGCCCGGATACCAGTTCTGGACGGTGGAGTACTTGACGTCGGCATCCTTTTCCACGATGATTTCCACCACCGCAGCGTGGAGTTGCTGCTCGTCGCGCATGGGTGCGGTACAGCCTTCCATGTAACTGACGTAGGAACCTTCATCGGCCACGATGAGCGTCCGCTCGAACTGGCCGGTCCCTTTCGCATTGATCCGGAAATAACTCGACAGGTCCATCGGGCAGCGCACCCCTTTGGGGATGTAGCAGAACGAACCGTCGGAGAAAACGGCGCTGTTCAGGGCCGCGAAATAGTTGTCGCCGGAAGGGACCACGGTCGCGAGATATTTCCGCACCAGGTCCGGATGCTCCTTCACCGCTTCCGAGAACGAGCAGAAGATGATGCCCTTCTCCGCGAGGGTTTTGCGGAAAGTGGTCGTCACGGATACCGAGTCGAAGACGGCATCGACAGCCACCACGCCGGCGAGGACGTCCCGCTCCTTGAGCGGAATGCCCAGTTTCTCGAAGGTTTCCGCCAGTTTCGGGTCGATTTCCTTCGGCCGGTCCTTATCCTTCTTGGGGGCCGCATAGTAGATGATGTCCTGGAAGTCGATCTCCGGAAGGTCCAGGTGGGGCCACCGGGGCATCTCCATCGCCTGCCACTTCCGGAACGCGTCCAGACGGAACTCCAGCAGCCATTCCGGCTCCTCCTTGAGCCGCGAAATGGTGCGGATGATGTTCTCGTTCAGGCCCTTGGGAACGAACTCCTGCTCCACGTCCGTCACGAATCCTTCCTTGTATTCCCCGGAAGTAAAATCCTGTATGATCTTGTCGCTGTTGTCCATAAAAATGCTACCTTTGCAGCAGGACTACAAAGATAACAGTTTTTAATGAATATGAGAAAAGGAACCTTCTTGAGCGTTTTGGTGCCGCTGGCACTGCTTCTCGCGTGCGAAAAACAGCCCGGTACGGTCCCCGTCACCGGAATTACCATCAGTCCGGATTCGGTCGAAATGACCGATGGAGAGAGCGTTACCCTCACGGCGACCATCACTCCCAGCGATGCGACGGATCAAAAGGTACTCTGGTCCTCCAGCAGCCCCAATATCACCGTTTCCAACGGCACGGTCAAGGCCTCTTTCAAACCGGGTTCACCGACGACGACCGTCAACGGCAAACTGGTCCTGGGCCATGGCACCATCACGGCCAAGACCGAAGACGGAGGAAAAACGGCCAAGTGCAAAGTCACCGTGCTTGCCAAGACGGTCGCGGTGACAGGCGTCAGCCTGACAGAAACATCCCTCCAGTTGAAAAAGGGAGATACCCATACTTTGAAGGCCAATGTCCAACCCAGTGATGCGACGGACAAGACCGTTAAATGGACCAGTTCCGACACCGCGGTCGCTACCGTCGACCAAGACGGCACCGTAACCGCCGTGGGTGGCGGAAATGCGAAGATCACGGCCTCCGCGGGCGGCGTCTCTGCCACTTGCTCCGTCTCCGTCACCGTCCCCGTGACCGGCATCCACCTGAACATGATCCTCCTCACTTTGGAAAAAGGCGCGTTCGCGCTCCTGGAGGCGACTGTCTCTCCCGACGATGCCATGGACAAAACCGTCCAATGGAGCAGTGACAATCCTTCCGTCGTCTCGGTCGACCAGAACGGAAAGGTTACCGCGCTCGAGGAGGGCAAGGCCAAGATTACGGCTTCCGCAGGTGGTTTTACGGCCTCTTGTACCGTTATTTGTGTCAGTATCCCCGTGACGGCCGTCACGCTTGACAAGACGAGCCTCTCTCTGGCAAAGGGCTCTTCCGAGACGTTGACGGCGACCGTTTCTCCGAGAAATGCCACGGACAAAACCGTCACTTGGACCAGTTCGAACCCCGCCGTCGCCACCGTCGACCAAAACGGCCTGGTGACCGCCGTCAACAGCGGGAATGCCACCATTACGGCTTCGGCCGGAGACTTCTCCGCGACTTGTGAGGTCACTGTCGTCATCCCCGTCACGTCCATCTCACTGAGTTCGAAGAACCTTACTTTGAAGGTGGGAGAGACGGCCATGCTGGATGCGACCATCCTCCCGGAAGACGCCACTGACAAGAATGTCATCTGGCATTCCTCCCGTCCCGATGTGGCCTCTGTGGAAGGAGGTATGGTCACGGCCATAGGCTTCGGACTGGCCGAAATCACGGCACAAGTCGACGGTCTGGCCGATTTCTGCACCGTTACTGTCCTGGCGGACTCCCCTGAAAGCGTCATCGCCGATTATCTGGGCGGTAATGTTACGTTTGGGGACGGTTCGATGCTGACAGGGGGATACCTGGATTTCCGTATCACGAACATGAGTACGGAAACCGTCCATGTCAAGACGGTCCAATTGATAGATGGAGAGAGCGGTGCCGCGAGTGACCTTCTGTCCATCGACGGCGACCTGGAAGCCGGACAATCCCTCGATAAGAGAATCAACGTCCCTGCTTCGGGCATCTATTCCCCCACGGCCGTGTTCACGTACACCTATCGAGGAGAGGACTATACCTGTTCCGCCAAATACTTTGAAGACATAATAAAAGTAAGGCGTCGGCCGTAACTCCTGTCCTATACCTTCAGAAAGACATTCTTCTTCCAAAGGAGATACAGCAGCAGCCAGCAGACGGCGATGTAGCCCACGGCCAGCAGGACCGCTCCCCAGGCTTCCGGCAGGAGAGCGGCCGTGCCGCCCAGGAAGAAGTTTGAGATTTCCCTCATCGGCACGATCTGCTGCAGCATGTAGATGGTGATGGAATTCAGGCCGATCACCCGGAACGGGAATGTCCATTTCTGCCAGCCTTTCACCTCCACGACATAATAGACGACAGCGTACAAGGCGACGGAAATTCCTCCAACCACCAGGACGAACGTGCTGGTCCAGAGATTCTTGTTCAGCGGAAGCGACAGGCTCCAGAGCAGGCCGATGGCGATGAGCACGACCGCGGCACCGAGCATCAGGATGGTCTTCTTCCCACCGTTGTATTTTTCTTCGGGGAGGCGGATGAATTCGCCCGTGAACATACCCAGCATCGCCGTCACCGTCGCCGGAATCACACCCAGAAGGCCTTCGGGATCGAAATTCCCGTTATAGCGTCTGCCGGGCAGGAGAAGGCGGTCGATCCAGCCGTTCAGGCAGCCGTCCTGCGTGAGCGGGCCGGCACCGGCGGGCGCATCGGGCGCGCCGACGAAGGTAATGAGGAGGCCATAACCGACGAGCAGGGCCGTGGCGATGACAATCCGGGCCTTCGGCTTGCAATGGACATACAGCAGCGCGCCGAACATCCAGGCAAGGCCGATGCGGCCCAGCACGCTGGCGTACCGCTGCGGGAATCTCAGGTTGAAGAATCCGTTATAGACGATACCCAGCGCTATCAACGCAAGACAGCGGACGAAAATCTTCCGGTGGATCTGCCAGGAGGTTCGTCCCTTTTCCACCTGGCTGGCATAGGAGAACGGGTATGAAAGGCCTGCGATGAACAGGAAGACCGGAAAGACCATATCCATAATGGCGAGACCGTTCCAGTCCACATGGCTCATCTGGCGGGCGAGCCAGAAGTCCGCGCCGCCGGGAAAAAGCCGGCAAACGCTGACAATCAGCGTGGACAGGCCCATGATTAGGAGCATGTCCATCCCCCGCAGGGTATCGATCGAGAGAAGACGCTTCTTTTCCATCACGCCATGCCGACAAGGTCCGCGAGAACGATGGCCGCCATCGCCTCTACGATGACGGGCGTGCGCAGGGCGAAGCAGGTGTCGTGACGGCCGGGGACTTGCAGCGTCGTCATCTCGCCCTTGGCGAAGTCATAGGTTTCCTGGGCCTTGGCGATGCTGGAGGTCGGTTTGAACGCGACGCGGAACACCAGTGGATTGCCGTTGGTGATGCCGCCGTTCACGCCGCCGGCGTGATTGGTGGCGGGCGTCACCAAGCGGTTGCGGTGGTGACCGCAGCAGCCGCCTTCGTGATGGCCTTCGCCGCCGTGGCAGCAGCCGCCTTCGTGGTCGTGCTCTTCGCCACCGTGGCAGCAACCCTCGCCTTCACCGTGCTCGTGGCAGCAACCACCCTCATGGTCGCCGTGTTCGTGACAGCAGCCTTCGTGGTCGGCACCGTGCTCGTGGCAGCCGCCGTGTCCGTGTCCGCCACAACCGGTCGGAGCATAGACATCGTTGTGCTCGGAACCCTTCATCCGGGCGGCGGCGAAGCCGTCACCGAACTCCACGCCGCGGACACCGGGAATGGCGAAGAGGGCGTGCGAGAGGCGGGATTCCACGCTGTCCCAGAAGGGCTCACCGAGCCCGGCAGGAATGCCGTTCACGACGCATTCCACGACACCGCCCAGCGAATCTCCTTCCTTTAGCACCTGGTCCAGGGCGGCCTCCCACTGCGACTGGTCGGCGATCCCGCCGATTTCGACGAGGCGGGCGTCGCAGCGGAACTGGACGCGGCCGCGGGTGGCGCCTGCGATGGTCGCGAAGAGCAGTTTCTTCGCGATGACGCCGGCGGCGACGACCGGGAGCGTCAGGCGACCGGAGAAATGGCCGCCGCCGCGCGGGTCCTGGAAACCGCCGTACTTGAGATTCGCCGTATAGTCCGCGTGACCGGGGCGCGGGACATTCAGCAGGGCCTCATAGTCCTGGCTGTGCGTGTTCGTATTATGGAAGACGATGGCGAGCGGAGCGCCCGTCGTATAGCCTTCGTAAACGCCGCTGAGGATGTGCGGCTCATCCGCCTCCACGCGCGGGGTCGTGCCCTTCGCGCCGCTCCGGCGGCGGGCGATGTCTGCCGTGAAGTCCTGCTCGTTGAGCGGGATGCCCGGCGCGAGGCCGTCCACCACCACTCCGATCTCCTCTCCGTGCGACTCGCCGAAGATGCTTACTCTGAATATGTTACCAAATGCATTCATAGTCTGTCAAATAAATCGTTGAAACCCGGGAAAGACTTGGCGACGCAGGCCGTGTCGTCGATTTCCACGGGACCGTCGGCGCCGAGGGAGGCCACCTTGAGGGCCATGACCATACGGTGGTCACCGTGGGAAGTATAGGTACCGCCCTTCAGCAGGTTCCCGGTGAGGAGGCGCTGCGGGAGGGCCATGCCTTCGATGGTCATTTCGTCTTCATCGACCTGGACCGGGACGCCCATCTGGGTAAGCATCGCCTCTATGGCGGCGGCGCGGTCGGTCTCCTTGTGGCGGAGGCGCTCCACGCCGCGGATGCGGCTCACCCCCGGGCAGAAGGCGGCCAGCACGGCCACGATCGGGAAGAGGTCCGGGCAGTTGTTCAGGTCCGTCTCGAAGGCGCAGAGGGGCGCCCGGGAGACGTGGATGGAGCCGGTCGTGGGCGTGTCGCCTTCCAACTGGGACATGCTCGCCCCGGCGTCCATCAGGATGTCCATGATGGAGATGTCGGCCTGGAGGGACTGGGTATCGAGTCCTTCCACCTCCACGTCGCCGAAGATGGCACCGGCCACGAGGAAGTTCGCCGCACCGGACCAGTCGCCTTCGATGCGGAAATCCGCCGCACGGTAATGCTGGTTGCCACGCATCTTGAAAGTCACGCCGGTGCACAGGGTCCAGTCCTGCGTCTGCAGGAAATCGTCGTCCCCTTCCATCTCCGAGCCGATTTCGATGCCGAACTTGCGGAGCACGTCCACGGTGATGAACATGTAGGGGATGCTGCGGGGGTCGTGGACATACACCGTGGAACGGTTGCCGGCCAGCGGCAGCGCGGCCAGAAGTCCCGAAATCAACTGCGAGCCGCCCTTGCCGGAAACGTCGGCCCGGCCCGGGACCAGCGGTCCGCGCACCGTGAGCGGAATGTAGCAGTCATTCTTCCGGCTCTCGGGCGGGACGGTCTCCGGCAGGAGCCGCACCCCGAACGAGGCCATGATGTCGTGCGCTTCGGCGAGAGGACGGTTAAGGAGGGTCTTCTCGCCGGTCACATACACCGGACCGTCGGCGACGACCGCCAGGACGGGGATGAGCATCCGGGTCAGGAATCCGGACTCCCCTACTTGTATTTCACTGATGGAAAGGCAGTTCTCGAAGGCACCGATGCCCGTGATCTCCAGTTCGGAACCGTTCACGTTCACCCGCGCACCCAGTTTACGGGCGGCGGCGAGGGCCGATTCGTTGTCGCCGCAGGGCGAATAGCCGGTGAGGTGCGACGTGCCCTGGGCGAGCGCCGCGGCCATGATCGCCCGCTGCGCGAAACTCTTCGACGCCGGCATTTCAAGCGGATCGTCGGTGCCGATGAAACGGAAGTCGCCATAGACGGCGTCGTCCATTTCGGCGGCGGTCCACTGGCCGGGAGCAGTGGCTTCTTCCGTCGTGAGACACGCGTAGGTGAAAGGCGCGCCCAGCCTGAGTGCCTCCAGGCGGGATTCACGGCCTTCCGGACCCATGCAGAAGGCGACGAGCGTGCCGGGCTCCGCCTCGCGGTAGAGCGCCAGGATGCGGTCCACATCGGCCTTGCAGGTGGCCGTGGTCACGATTTTGACCACTTCGCCTCCGAAGCGACGGCCCTTTTCCAGCGTCGAAAGCAGCGTGGCCTCCGGCGGCGTTCCTTCGAAATCGTGGAACGAACGGATAAGCATCGTGCCGTATTCCTGGCAGGCCTGGCGGATCTTGCGGCCCATCATGGGAGGGGCCTCCATCTCCAGATCCACATATTTGGCGCCTGCCTCGATGGCCTTCAGCAACTGGTTTTCAGCGAGTTCCTCGGCCGGATTGCGACCCTTGCGCGGCTGGGAGGCATAGAGCCCCTGCTCGGAGAGTACTTTGCCGGCATCGTCCAGCAGGTCGCTTTCCGCAGCGACGCGCTGCGCGAGGCTGGCGATCCGGCAGGTCGCGATGAGCGGCACGTCGGACTGGGTGAAGAGTTCTTCAACCTCCTCCTCGTCCAGGTCGCAGAGATCCAGCCGGATCTCCGCCATCTCCACTTCCCCGCTTTCCAGGATCTCGAGGATCTCCTCCAGCGTCTTGCCTTGTATGGATGTACAAATCATATCTTTCTGGCGGCCAACCGCCTGTCTATTAGTCGTTTACGGGTTTCGCTGTGTTCCTTCCGACGCACAGGGAACCCACCTTTCTACCTGGTAGTCAATGCGTTAAGCGCCAGCGAGATGGGAAGGTCGCGGATGAGGACCGAGCCGATGCGTTCCGCGAGGACGAAGTGCACGAGCGCGCCCTCGGCTTTCTTGTCCTTGTCCATGGCGGCAGCGAGGGTTTCTACCGGGTAGGGGCTCTGCGTGGGGAGGCCGGCGGCGGAGAAGTCCGCCGTCAGGCGGGCCTCCAGGCCGGCCGACACGCCCAGCGCGTCGGAGAGCCGGGCGGCGAGGATGATGCCCATCGCCACCGCCTCGCCGTGGGTGATGTCGTCCCCGCGCCGGAGCGCCTCGTGCTCGATGGCGTGGGCGAAGGTATGGCCCAGGTTGAGTTTCCGGCGCTCGCCGGCCTCGAACGGGTCGCGCGAGACGATGCCGGCCTTCACGCCGGCGGCAGCGAGCGCAAGTTCCTGGAGTTCGGCCGAAGAGCCACCATCGACCAGCCAGCGCACGGCACGGCCGTAATGGTCGTCTTCGTCCTCGATGAGGAACGTCTTCAGCAACTCCGCCGCTCCGGACAGGAAGTCGCGGTGCGGCAACGTGCGCAGCGCATCGGCGCACACGAAGGTGAAGACCGGCTGGACGATCACGCCCAGCATGTTCTTATAGTCGTCGAAATTGACCCCCGTCTTGCCGCCTACGGCCGCATCGACCTGGGCGAGCAGGGTGGTCGGGACATTGGCATACCGCACACCGCGCTTATAGATGGACGCGGCGAATCCCGCAAGGTCCGTCGTGATGCCGCCGCCGACGGCGAGCACCATCGCCTTCCGGGAGGCTCCTGCTTCCAGCAGCGAACGCACGATCAGAAGGACCGTGTCCATGGACTTGTCCTCCTCGGACGTTTCCACGGCGATGCTTCCCCGCACGCCGGGCACGGCCTCGATCACCTCGGCCGCCACCCCGGCTGCGTTCGCATCGTAAACGACGAACACCTCGGGCTCTTCCGCCAACAGCGGGGCAATCTCCCCCAGCCGATCGCGGCCGACCACCCGGCCGGCCGGCTTCCCATCGACGGTAACGATATACTCCTTCATCATAAGATTGCAAAGATACGGGAAATATTTTGCAAAAACCGGAAATTACGGTAAATTTGCAGTCCGTCTCTCCCGAGACCGTCCCCTGCCCGGATGGCGGAATTGGTAGACGCGCTGGACTCAAAATCCAGTGTCCCTTAAAGACGTGCGGGTTCGAGCCCCGCTCTGGGCACATGGAAAAACACCACATTCGTTTGATTATCAAGCGCTTGTGGTGTTTTCTTCATCTAAATAAGTGGAGTTTTTGGCGGGGAAATGGCGAGATAGTAAAAAGCCCTTCCTTTCGCTTTTATTCGCCACAAGTATCTAGAGAGGCTCTTTTCTATTGAGATTATGAGACTTTGAGACTTTCAGAACCCGATCTTCTTCGTCATTGTTCCAGAACCGCCAGACTGCTCTTCACAGTGCCGGGAAATCTGGTCCAGGGAGGGATTCTGGCCATCCACGATTATCTCAAGAAGTGATATGGAAACCACGTTGTCAATCACTCCTCCAGACAGAGGAAAGCGATCGGCAAGAGTCTCAGCTTCATCAATCGTAAGCCACGGGAGCTTAGCCCTCCAGATTTTCGCCAGTACGTCCCTCCCCGGGACGGGGAACTCGATCTTCATCAAGAAGCGACGGTACATAGCCGGGTCGATGGTGGTGATGAAGTTCGTGGCGGCGAAAAGGATGCCGGAGAAGGCGTTAAGCTCCTCCAGGATGACGCTGGAAGAGGTGTTCTCCTCCTTGTCGGAGGCCTTCTCCACGGCCACCCGCCTGCCGAGCAGCGCGTCCGCCTCGTCGATGAAGATAATGGGGGCGAGGTTGGAGATGGCCTGGACGTATCGGACGAGACGGAAGAAGTCCCGCAGGTTCCGGGGTTTCTCGCCGAAGTAGGAGGCGTCGAGCTTGGCGCTGTCCACCAAGAAAAGGTCCCTCCCTGAGGTGAGTGCCAACTGCCGAACGAACTCCGTCTTGCCCGTCCCAGGAGGTCCGAACAGGATCACCGTAATGCCGCCCCGCAGGCCGTTCTCCGTCAGTTCCTTGACCACTCGGTTGAACTGGTCCGCCGCGACGGCCCGCGAGACCAGCCGCAGCCGGTCTCGCAAGTTGTCCGGAAAGATGAGCGTCCGCTCTCGGATGTCCCTGCTGGCGGTGATGGATCCGAACTGAGCCACGATGGTCGGACGGATGAGGTCCTCGCGACCTCGGAACAGCACTCGGCAGACCTCCGGCGACAGCAGGTAGTTGTCCTTGGTCGCCTTGAGCTCTGTCGAATCATTCACTGCGACAGCAACGGCCAGCCCCTGCCCCACAAGCGGATCGATCCCTTTCTGGAAGGCGTACTGCGCTTCTCCCGAGACGAAGGATGAGGAGTCGACGGGCTCGAGGGGCTTGGCCAGAAACCGCTCGCAGAGGCAGTAGAGGATGCATTGGGCCATCACCGGGAGCCTAATCACTCCCAGTGCCTGGAGCCCCTGGACAAAACGCGTCTCCGGGTATTGCATCGTCATTTCCCGGACCTCCCGGATGAGCCACGCCACCGGATGCCCATCGAGTGCGAATGCGTGCTCTTCGCAGTTCTCCCGGAACTGTTTGCAGCACCAGGAGAACTTGAAAAGCAGCTGCTCTTCAGCAGGAAGAGACATGGACGCCTTCATGTCGGATGTCTTTCGAATCTCGTTCATGGTCAGCGCGTGAAAAGGTTCAGATAGGCCGTATTTACGCGGATCCCGCCGCAGTCGGTCCACTCGGGAGCCGGATTGTCGTTTTCCATGACACGGTGGATGCCGTACGGCTCGACGTCGCCGCAGCAGAAGGGATAGCGGTGTTCGCTCGTATAGCAGCGGGCCAGCAGCCGGTCGCACCGGTCCTTCTGGAAGTCCTGGTACTGCGGGAGCACGACGACCTGCCCGGTGTCGGCATCGACAAGCCCGATCACCTCCTTCCGGGGATGGGAGCGATACCTCTGGACGAGCTGCCGCAGCAGGTGCTTGGGTGCGGCGATGAAGAAAAGCCGCGTCGCCCCGAGGTACTTGTCAATTGAAGACTTCCAGATGTCGTCCACGCTCGTCTTGATCTCGATCGACACGACGAACTTGCTCACGATCTTGCGGCGGGTCCTTCCTTTGTCGATGCGTTCTCCGCAGTGCACGACGGTCATGATGACATCGTGCTCGAAGTAGTTCCGATGGTCATCGGGACGCGTGTAGTTCGGCTCCTGCACCTTGTAGTTGGCGCTGGCGTAAAATACGTCACCCTTCTCCTTCCTCGGGAGGAAAAGGATGGTAGTGAGGTTGGCAAGGAACGGTCCGAATCCAAGCTTTTCAAAGATCTGTTTCTGTCTGTCCATATCTTCTAGCTGATTGAATTCTCGTGGGTGACGCTTATAAGGGAAAGTCCCAGCTCTTCGACGAGAGCCAGGACTTCCTCGGTGATGTTGTCGGCAACGAAATGCCGGATGATCTGCGCATCGTTCATGGCACCATCCTCTAGTTCGAAGCGCTTTCGGACCGCGCCGCCTGCGCGATGCGGCCGTTCAGTTCGTCGATCATGGTCATGACCACGGCGTCCCGCTCAGAGGTGTCGTAGGAGGCGCTGAAGCCGCGCTGCTTCTTCTCGACCTTCGGGAGGATGCGGAACGGAAGCTTCTCCCCGTTCTCATAGACACTGCTGTTCGTGTAGCGGTCCTTGGCCCAGACGTCGATGCGGATCATAGACTTGAGGTCCCGGATGTTCACGAGCTTGGAGATGAGCTCGGCGGCAACGCTGCCCGAGGCAAGGGCCGAGACGTCGAAGTGCGTCTCCCCGCTCCGGAAGTGAATATCCACATAGGTCATCTCCCCGCTGGGCATTTCATGCTTGCGCAGAGAGATACCGGTGAGGTGCCCTTGGACATAGTCGAACTCGCGGGACTGCTGTCCCTGGCCCATCCACTGGGTGAACTTGCCCATGCGGATGTCGAAACGGATGGAGCGATTGGCGGCACCACGGGTGCCGGCGAAAGAAGTGTTGTTACACATGGTTTGAAAGGATTAAATGTTTGAGAATAAATGAATTGAGGTATTGTATTGAATGAAAGGCGACAAAGTCTGTCGCCTTGATACAAGACAAAAGAGAAACCCATGCACGAGTGACGCCTCGAGCGGGTTTCTATGAAAACTAAATGAGTTTTCTAACTGTGGTAAAACATTACAATTATCCCCCGAAAACCCTCGATATGGGCGTCGGTCTCACTTGAACACACCGACCCCGTAGCGAGGGAAAGGGGGATAAAGAATAAAGAATAAAGACTTAGATATTCTGAGAGGTCGTGAATCGAAGGGAAACTAAAAGATTTTGGGGTTTAGGAAATCTTCATTATATTTGCAATGCCGTTGACGATTTTCGCCAAAATTCATCAATGATGTTGCAAAATTTCAAGTGTTATGTATCATCGGGTATTTGACATAGAAAGCCGGTTGGACGAGGGCATGTTCCTCTTTGGCGGCCGCCAGGTGGGGAAATCAACCCTTTTGAGAGAGCGATTCCCCAATGCCGTTTATATTGACCTACTGGATGCCGACACAAGAAAGCGTTTCAAGCGCCATTTGCGCGAATTCTATGAAACGCTGGTCAAGTATCCTCCCAAGACCTTGGTCATCGTCGATGAAATCCAGAAACTTCCAGAGCTTTTGGACTATGTCCACAAACTGATGGTTGAAAACGGTCTCTACTTCATCCTCAGCGGCTCAAGCGCCAGAAAGATCAAGCGGGCTGGCGTGAATCAATTGGGGGGACGGGCCAACGAAGAGCACCTCTATCCGCTGGTATATGCGGAGATTCCGGATTATGATTTTGACCGGGCCATACAGAACGGGCTGATTCCCCGGCATTACGACGTAAAGGATGCAAGGGCCCGTTTGAAGAACTATGTGAATCTTTACCTCAAGGAAGAAATTGAGGAAGAAGCGCTTGTGCAGGACATTGACCGGTTCGAGCGCTTCCTGGAAGTTGCCGCCGTGACGAACACGGAGATTCTCAACTACGAGAATATCGCTTCCGACTGCGGGGTTTCCGTCAACACCGTCAAGTCTTATTTCAAGATCCTCTATGACACCCTTCTGGGTTTTGAGGTAAAACCCTATCGGAAGGTGGTCAAACGCAAACTCCTCCAGACGTCAAAATTCTACTTCTTTGACGTAGGCATCCCCAACTATCTGCTACATCGCTTCCATTTGAAACCCGAGACCCCGGAATACGGGCATGCCTTTGAGAGCCTTGTCATGCAGGAGATTCGCGCCTATCTTGGGTATACGGACAGTGAGGAGGAATTGACCTACTGGCACACCTACAACAAGGACGAGGTAGACGCCGTCATCGGAGATGCAAGGATTGCCATCGAGATCAAGTCAACGGATCACGTTGATACCAAACACAAGAAAGGTCTCCAGAAATTTGTGGAAGAGCACCCGGATGCCAAGCAAATCATCGTCTCCCGTGATTTCCTCACCAGGCGTTCCGGCGACATCGACCTATATTACGTGACAGACTTTTTCAAGGCGCTCTGGAATGGAGAAATCATGTGAGACACTTTACCGAACTGAATCAAGAAAAGGGGCAGTGAACCACTACCCCTTTATCAATTAACAACCCAGAATCCTTGCCTCCTTTACTTGATGACATCTCCCGGTTTTAATTGAATGACAGTGCCGAACTTTTGTAGGTTCTCTATCCCAATCTTATCCGGATCGCCAACAACTGTCCAAATAATATTATGGTTGGAAACATGTCTCTTCCAAAAGGCGTCGAGATCGTCTATCTTTATTTGCTCAAGGACCTGATAATCCACAACTGTTGGATCCGAAGAGAAACCGGCACGGCGATTTGTGGCAATTTCTATGGAAAGAGAACGAAAAGAAGGATAATTTGCAATAATATCACTCCACATTTTCTTTTGGGTCGTCAGAAAACGTTCCTCGGAGATAGGTAGATGATGTATCAAAGTGTCTAATACGGACATGGCGTCTAAAGTTTTATCTCCTTGTGTTCCGACAAATGCCCTTAAATAACTCTGGATATTCCCCCCCTCGCAATAATAGGGTTTCATAATAGTGGCATTAGTGCTATAGGCTAAAGACCTGAATTCTCGGATTTCTTGAAATAAAACAGAACTCATTCCTCCACCGAAATAATCACCGACAATGGTCGAAGTGTATCTGGTAGGAATATCTGCCAACTGATCGCTTTGGACAAGAGCTTCGATTCTGGTCTGTGCTGATTTTTTCTTGGGAATGCAATAGACCGTGGGACCCTCCTTAAAGACTACATCCTGAACGAAATAATAGGGATGAGCCTTTCTCTCGATTTCTGGTGTCATCCAACCCTTCAAAGTCGGCACTATTTTCTCATCAGGTAGCGAGCCACTATAATGAATATCACATTCAAACTTCTGAACTTCTTTGAGGAGAGAGAGGATAGTATCGACATCAAGCTTTCCTTTATCTTGTAAGTAAGAAGAACCGTCACCATAAACCACATACTGGACGAGTGCATTATCCAGTTCCGATAAATCTCTTTTCCGCATAATGCGGTCCGACAATTCACTTTCCTTGAGAATTGACAGTTTGCTCTTGTCTCCAGCCGGGTTTTGCAGCAAATCGAAGACAAGTGCCACCGTCTCCTCAAAATACTTGTCAAATCCCGTTGTTCTTATGGTAAATTTGTTTCTTTCAGCGGTAATGCTCAAACTACCACCAAGAGTTTGCAGTTTTGAACGATGCTCTTCATAGTCCATCGACTTCGTTCCAAGAAGGGTTAGATAGGAAGCCACGCGTTCTAATGCTGGATACTCTAGGGTGCCTACTGGATACTCAAGTGTAAGTCTAAAAACATCATTCAAGGGATTATCTATTGAATATAGATGAACCAACGGGATGATATCCGTTTGGCGAGCATCCTTTTCGAAATCCAGGTAAATTCTCGGTAGTTCAACCTTCTCTGCTTCAGCGCGGAAAGCGTCAGCATAAGCAGAAGACGCATCATTATTTGGAGTAATCTTGTCATATGGGGGTTTCTGGAGGTTATCTTTCTCCGGATCACCATACTTCTTTCGGATAATCAAGCAATTATCAGTAAAATACTTATTTGCCAGAGCCAACATATCATCCTTCGTTAAGGAATCAATAGCCTCAATCTCCCGAAGAGTTTCCTTCCAGGTACGACCCTGCGAATACGCATTGATCATCTCATTCATTCGCCCGCTGAGCGTCTCTATTTGGGTAATCAAATGCTTCTTATAGGTCATCTTACAACTCTCAAAAAACTCCTCAGAGAAATCTCCCCGCTTTATCTGATCCAGGACGGCAAACACCTTTGCCTCAGCTTTCTGGTTGCGCTGGAAGAGAAGTTTTGGCATAATCAAAATCGGGAACAGGCCGGCTTCTTCAAAGGCAAGATCGGGGAACATGCAGATAGCAGCTAGGATTTTTTTGTCGGTAGTCAACTTGTCCAAAAGGCCAATCCCCTCCGAATTATTGAGCATAAAGGCCATTAGAGACATCGGCAGGCTATCTGCATCTTTCTTGGATGGCCCCCGGAAACACAGGGCGCTTATTTTGACAATCGGCATCTTGACCAGAGCCCGAACTACCTCCCGACCTTCGAAAGGTTCAAGCTTCGAGATGACGGAGCGCTCGACTGCGCCACTTCGGATTCGGCCGAAAGTCCGTTCCAACACAGGTAGGGCCGTCTTCGCATCGATATCGCCTGTAAGCATCAGTCCCATGTTGCCGGCCACATAGAACTTCTTGAAGAAGTCCGCCATCTGACTGAGACGGGGAGTCTTAAGATTCTCAGTCGTACCGATGATAGGATACTGGTATGGAGAGCCCTTGTAACCTTCGGAAGAAAGCATCTGCGCAAAGGCACTCATTTCGTTGCTCTCGGACCGATTCTTCTCTTCATATACGGTTTCAAGTTCTCCTTGGAAGAGCCGGAAAACCGGGTCGATGAGACGCTCACTATTGAGTTCCGCCCACTGCTCGAAGTAGGCAGAGACGAATTCATTGTGATATACCGTCACATCATTGCTCGTATAGGCATTCAAGTGGCTGCCTCCACAGGCCATGATAAGATTGTTAAACTCATTGGGAACAGCATACCGACTCGCTGCGATATTTAGCCTGTTGATTTCTTTCTGAATTGTCGCTCGCTCCACCATGGGTGCTTCCGACAATCGGTCGTAGAGAAGTGCGATAGAATCTAGATACGGCTTTTCGGCCGCATAATCCAGAGTTCCAATTTTCTCGGTCCCCTTGAACATGATATGCTCGAAATAATGGGCAATGCCTGTTCCTGGGCAATCTCGAGCTCCCGCTTTGACGACCACTGCGCCATATGCTTTGGGCAAGCTATGGTCTTCATTGATCCAGACCTCCATTCCGTTAGATAACGTGAAAGTCTTGACATCCATTGAACCCTGAGCGGATATTGTTACCGCAGATAAAAGGCTCAACAAGAGAATAACAACTCGTCTCATATAGATATATTAAATACTCCGATACTACAATAATGAATTACCAGAATAATAGTCCATTATCTTCGTCCAATAGATATACTCATAGCGCGCTCTTAGGCGCTCCGCCCGTGCTTGGAATAGATTCCCCATTGCGATTTGATATTCGTAATATGTGGCGGCTCCTGCATTATATTTTGCTTCTGTTTGACGAAGGGCCTCAGCTCCCTTTTCAACTTCTTTGGCTAAAAGGACATATTTATCATATGCCGTATTAGTTTGTATAACAGCCTGTTTTACCTCCTTATCCAAGGCAATAAGTGCTTGCTGAAATTGCAATTCTGACAATTCTGCGGCATATTTCTTGGCTTTGACCGAATGAGAGACCGTAATGGCACTTAAGATGGGAATACTGAGGGATGCTGTCACATAGGCGCTCATATTGTCTCGTAACTGGTCATAGAAAACATAGTTTTCGCCGGTTGTTTTTACGCGTGCGTTGGAATAAGTAGACCCATAACCTGCATTGAGTTTTACTGTGGGCCAATAGGATGAGGTCGTAATCTGAATATCTCGTTTGGCCTGCTGAATAGCCACTTCTTTTTGACGGATTTGCGGAAGTCTCTGGGCCGCCAAAAAGACATCCGAAACATTCCAAAGCCGAGGTTCGAGATCATCTCCTTCATCGATTGCCACATCAAAGTCTTTCCAGTCATCAATATTCAGAAACCCGCACATCGCCACCTTATCCAGATTCAGTTCATTCAACGCATCGGATAATTCTATCTTGGCTCTTGTGATATCCGCCTGGACATTCAATAAATCTGCCGTTGTTGATGCCTGCAACGCAACTTTTTGTGCAATTAGTTCTTCCTGTTTTTCCAACAACGCCACCTTCTTTTCACAAATCTCGATAGCTTCTTTGTCCATCAGAATCTCAAGAAAGAGACGTGTAACCTCCAGTGAGAGTTCGTTTCTTGTCAATGACTCTTCTAATTCAATCGATTTAAGGTTTAATTCAGCCTTCTTCACTTGGTATACTCTTTCCAATCCCGAAAAGATAGTTAACGACCCTCCAATGACAGCACTCATGTCATGTACAGTCCGATTTGTAATAAACTGGTAGGTCGTAGGGTCCAGAACTCGCCCAATTGAAAGATTCTGCTGATTTGTTATACTTAGCGAAGGAATAAATAAATCGCGTTCTTGTCTAAGATATATCTCGGCGGAAGAGCGCTTGACTTTTGCCATAGTAATCTCTTTACTATGGAGGAAAGAACGATTCAGGCAATCGTTTAGACTCATTCTTTCTTGTGAAAGCCCTGATAAAGAACCCTTTACGAAGAATAAACAACCGAAAACAACGAATCTAACGATACTCGATTCATAACCTGTTCTATGTGCTTTTCCCATGAATTGCCTTAAATCCCCTTTAGACCATGAATTAGGAGAATATCCAGGATAATTAATAATGGACAACCTATTAGTATCAGCCAATCCTTGGGGGGTATTTCTATGGTTTTATTATGAACATAATCATACACCACCCCAACGAACAACAATAAAGAAGCGATAATACTTATCCAAAAGAAAACGATTAAAACTATTCTGTATTTCGGGTCAAAAATACTCATAAAATAAAATTCGAATTAATAAATAAGCAATAAAACAACATAAAAAGGGACTCTTTATTGACGAACAAGACCTTTCATTTATAAGACTGTGAGAGAAGAACGACCATCTTAGCAAATAGTATTCCTCCATGGTCCATTTATTAACAGCGAGTGTAATTCTCTTTTCGATAAATAAGCCTTATTATCCACAATAATAATAAAACTATGCTTGCAAATAGAAGTACTCGTATGATTGAACTACTTGATTGAAGATGAAATATTAAGCCACTATTATTGTCGGAATACTTCGCTATTATTAGCATAAAAACATTATTCGTAATATGCATAATAGTGCTTGGCGCCAGACTATTTGTAGAGACGGTAAGCCATCCCCATATTATACCATGACAAAAAAACAGGACACTTTGATATAAGCCGAAATGTAATAAACCGAAAACCGCAGCAGAAACAAGTATCGCCACCCATATATGCTTTTGAAAAAAGGGGGATGATAATAAAGAAAAAAGGATGATTCCACGAATAAGGATCTCTTCACTAATCGGAGTTATTATTCCTATCTCAAAAAACGATAAAGCCGATGTACTTAAGTATCCTACTTCGCCCATATCTGGAATCACGTCCACAAAATAGACACAAACAGTGATCGCGATTAAAACTGAAACCAGAAAGCATAAAATCAAAACTAACCAAGAAAAACCAGAGAAGAAAAACACTTCTCTAGGGATAGGCTTCCGATAAAATACAATAATAGAAAAAAGAATATTTGCGGCAATAATAGCAATGGCACTAGCTGTTTCTCGGTCACTTGAGAAAAAATGTCCCAAGATTACCATAAAAACAAGAATAGCAACATATAATAATAAATAAAGAATGCCCCTCTTCATGGATTGTTTTTATTCTTCAATAGCAAAGATAGGTCTTTCTGCCGAAAAAAAAACCGAAAACCCCTTTCGATCATTATCGTTGGAATTCTCGGCCATTTCTAATAAGAGATGGATGACATCGCAGGTATTATCTCATTCAATTAGGGTTAGGAAGTAATCGTTCCCGTAGGGACCCCTGCGTCTTGGTACATTTCTCCCATGAATTCCATTGCGTCCAAAAGCCCATTGACAGCGCCTTCAACAAACGATTCAATGGCATTCGCTATACGTGCGGCGAACGAACCGACAGATTCTCCTGCCGAATGGGATCGCTCAGAGCCACCATTTACCCGAAGAAGTTCTTCTTCCGATAATGCCACAAATAAGGATTCCTGATTCATATATCTCTAATTACGAGTGTTTTCCCATCCTTCTTGTATTCCATCAAAGAAGTCTCCCACATCCTCAATGAGTTGATCGACCGCTCCGCAGATATAGCCAACGGCTTTTGTAATGCCGTGAACGACATCGTAGTAAAAATTGCGTTCCTTTTCCTCTCCTCCATTAATGAAAATGCATTCTTCAACAGAGAGGGACTCCAATGCCAAGTTTTGAAAATGACAATTCATATCTTTCTACTAGTTTCTTCCGGCAGCATAACCTTCAGCAAAGCCATCTCGGGCAGCTTGCTCAATTGTGTCCCAGTTTTCATAGATGTCTTTCACCGCACCAATGATGGCGATAACACCCCCGACTACGGCGAGAATTGTAACGATGACAGCCTCACCACCATCGGTTTCGATTTGTTCGTTGACCTCCATTTCGCGAAGGCCCAATGCGCTTAACTCAAACTGTTTCATAAGTCTTTAAGATTATTAAATGGTGTAGACCACAAAGGTAGTAGGTTATTATCCAAATTCTTTGGACGGAACTTTATTTCACTCAATATTATCATGTTGAATTATCATTATCTTTATTTCCACCCGTTCGGGATATGTATAGAAGAAAGTTTTTCTATTACGGGAATATTCTATTTCAATGCCATATGATTGAATCTCTTCAAGAAGATTATAGAGACTGGATCTGCTTATGCCCAACTTATCTGCAAAACCATCCGGCGTTCCAGTATTGCAGGACATTATTAAGGAATGAAATCTCGCGATTAAATCGACATATTCAAATAGCTTCTTCATACTTTTGACACTTCTGTCTGTGCCTTCCAAAATCGAGCATACTCTCCGTTTATGGAAATTAGTTCTTGGTGAGTTCCTTGTTCAACGAGAACACCTTCTTTGAGGACAACAATGAAATCAGAATTCATTACTGTTCCCAAGCGGTGGGCAATGAGTAGTACTGTTTTCCCTTGCTCGCGAAGATTTGAAACTATCCGCTTGATACTTTTCTCGGATTCAGAGTCTAAAGACGATGTCGCTTCATCCAGAACCAGAACTTCCGGGTTGCGGTAAAGAGCTCGTATTATCGCCAAACGTTGTCTCTGTCCACCGGATAATTGAACGCCGTTTTCTCCAATATTTGTGTTAAATCCAAGTGGAAGCCCTTCGATAAAATCTAGTAGACCTACCTCTTTACATAGATTAATAACTCGGGTATTATCTGGATCATAATCGTCCAATGTGATGTTTTCTATAATAGTTCCCTCAAACAAATCTATTTGCTGAGGGACCACGCAAACAAGGGAGCGAAGATCCGCGTTATCAATGTGCCGAATGTCGACACCCCCGATACGGACATGACCACTTTGCAAATCATATAGATTCTGCAGTAACGCAGCAAGAGTAGTTTTTCCAGAGCCGCTTTCACCTACAATGGCATTTATCTGCCCCTTTTTGAAAATGACGGAAAAGTCTTTGAACACTTGTGTTCTGGTGCCATATCGGAAATCCACATGCTCGAAAGAGATATCTCCAACTTGTTCTTTCGAGAATCGAATCTTCCCATCAACGTTCTCAACATCTAAGTCCATGATTTCGAACAATCTAGATGCGGCAATCTTTGCATCTTGATATACACGATTTATTCCGATTAGTGAAGCAATCGGGCCGATAAAATAGGCCGTGAGCGAATAGAAGGACATCAATTCTCCAGATGTTATCAAATTCTTCAAGACAAAGGCGGTACCCGCCCATAGAAGAATAATCGTAAAAAGACGAGATATCCCGTGCGAACTTAAACTAGCCCATAAGGCGTTAATGGAGGATTTGTAGATGGTCTTTAAATATGTAACAAACCGATTCTCTGTTTTGATGTCTTCATATTCTTCTAGTCCGAAACGCTTTACCGTGCCGGCGGTATTGATGGACTCGACTAGTTGCGCATTTAGTTCTGCAGCCTGCTCCATTCCCTTACGTAAAACAACCCGGTTGACACGATTGTAGAGCAAGTATAATATGACATATAGCGGAATGATTGCAAGCATGATGACGGCAAGCTTCCAGTAATAAGAAAACATCAATGCAAAAGCAAACACAACCGTAAAGATATTCACCATTAGCCCTACAAGTGTTTCATTGATAAACGACCTAATCTTAACAGCATCATTTACTCGGGAAATAATCTCACCAGATCTCATGGTATCAAAGAAGGACTGTGGAAGGCGTAAAAGGTGTTTATAGTACCCCAGAATAAGCCTAGTATCAATTTTAATCCCCGTTTTTAACATATAAACTGTTTTCACGGCGTCAATGAATAATGACAAGACTAAAATGACAATCATCAAAACACTAAGAAGATTGAGCAAATTCCTATTACCTCCTGGAATCACGTAGTCAACAATCTTTCCTACATAGATTGATGTGGCTAGACCAAGAAGGGTATAGATGACTGCTCCGAAAATGGACTCGATTACGGCCTTACGATGCGGTTTGAGTAAAAAGGAGAATCGCTTAAACATTGATACTTTATTGTCTCCTTTCTCAAAGTCTTCTTTAGGCATCAGTAGCACTAAGACTCCTGTCCATTCCTTATTGAACTCCTCTAGCGGACACCACTTTAATTCCCCTGTACCCGGATCCATTATTCGGATTTTATCTTTCTTAGTTCCATATATTACTTCGTAATGAAGAAGTCTCTCTTTTTTGATGACATGTGCTATCGCGGGTGTGGGAATTTGGTGAAGAGGTTCAATATTGTTAGTGCCATCCGGTTTTTTTGACTTAACCGCTTTGACATCAAAGCCTAGTTTCCCGGCCGCCTCTACGAGCCCGAGAACATTTGTTCCCTTCCGGTCGGTTGATGCCATTTGTCGAATCTTCGCTATTGGAAGTTGAAGCCCATAAAAGGCTGATATGGAGGCGAGGCAAGCGGCGCCACAATCGGTAATATCATGCTGCTTGATTTTAACACCTTTATTCATAGTTTCTCTGGATATTTGGATTCAACCAATCGTTGACTTTGTCGTAAAGGAGTTGAAATACCGTTCGACGTGTGATAAGGAAGTTTGTATTGACCACCATTCCTTTTTTTAGATACCCTTTATAACCGTTCTTCAGGGTCAAGTGGTCATCATTTAATGAGCAATAAACTTTATAAAAAGACTGTGTCCCGTCCGAAGAGACAGATACATCATCAAAGATTTCTACTACTGTTGCGATAAGCACTCCCCATTCAGTATAATTGAAAGAGGACACCTGTACCCTCCCTTTAGATCCTGTTCGAAGATATCCAACGTCTTTTGGGGGGACATAACACTCGGCAATTAGACTGCCATTAGGGGATATTTCTACGAGTTGTTGACCGGCAGTCACAAAAGTTCCATCGAATAGCGTCTGGACACGTTGGATAGTTCCGGATGTCGGTGCAATAATTACCGTTTCTGCATTTTGGATTGATATTTGATTAATCTGCGCATCTAATTCTCTGAGTTCCGCTTTATATCCTATTAAATCTGACTGCCACTGGCGTTGTTGATAATCCGTCAAAGTATGGAGGGAATTCTGCGCCTGTTCGTATTGTAATTCTGTTGGCTCGAAATCGGATAAGGGAATGACATTCGCCTCGTATAGTTTTTTTGAACGTTCAAATAAGGCCTGTGCCTGTTTTCGTTTGGTTTCTGCTTCACTCCACTGTGATAAATAATACAGAACATCTTGCTTGTACATAGGGCTAACTAGATTAACCTTTGTAGGTTCAAGGGTCGTCAATTGGGTAAGATCAGTAATTAGCGCTTTTAGTTCTTTTTTTCTGGACTCAAGAGAGGGGAGTTTCGCTGTTATAAGTTCAGAGCGGATTATCGCAAGAGTATCGCCTTCTGACACCTCTGCATTTAGGGCTAGATTTCGTGCCTCAATGAACCCACTAGTAGTCGCCAATACTACTGTGTGATCCTCGCGTGGTTTGATAATTCCAGAAACACGGACGTTAACATCAACATGAATGAAATTTATAGCTACCAGCGATCCGACAAGGCACAATAGAACTGTTAAATAGAGAATACCCGAGAGATGGGATTTCTCGGTGAATAGTTGATCAGCAGATTGTTCTAAAACTGATGCCGGAAAAATGTGTTTTTCTCTCATTTGAAAGGATTATTTGTTCGTGCCTATTGAGTTATGGAAGTGAGTCTTTGAATAGATTGTCAGATGTTTCTCATATTTCCCCAAAGGGAGAGCTCCCTTAACTTGTTTATATGCATTTGAGTTCCTCGCGGCTATTCTGTTGGAAAAGAGGTTATCGATTGTTGATTTCAACGATTCCCTTTCGCGCGATTGTGGATCTTACAAAGCATTTGGCAGTTGCCGATGTCCGTGCCTCCTCCTTTGCTCCATGCGGAGACATGGTCGGCGTCCATTTCGGTCAGCTTCCAAATCCGTGTACGGTTGGCATCATGGCCGATAGCGCAGTATGGACAGTTCGAAATGCCCTTTTCCTCCGCTTTCGCCGTTTGTTTTGCGTAGATGGCTTTTTTAGTGGGCTCATCGAACACACGGACGTTCAGCAGCCGCGGCTCCAGGCATCCGCCGAGGACATACTCATAGATGCCCCGCTTCTCCTTCACGAAGAAGTCCTCGTATAGACGCTTGACTGTGGCCGCGATGGCGGCAGGGTCGTAGGCGTTCTTGTGGTACTTTTCGTACAGCTCGCCCCACGGCAGGCCGCACATTTCCTTCTCCGGGGCGAAGTCGAATACGCCCGTCACCCAGTCGATGACCGAGCGGAAATATGTCTTCATCTCCTGGATGGAACCTTCGTAGCGATGCATTGCCAGATACTGCTCAGCTTTGCCACGGCTCACCCAGTCAAGCGCCGCGGCCAGGTAGTCCTGGCGCTTTGGGCTGCCGGCCACATAGTGGCTCCACTTCACCATCTGGCCGTTGTTCGAGTTCGAGAACTCCTCCTTCGCCGCGGTGACGAACGGACCGGAGTACACAGCATTCAGGATCTCCTGGGCGTTCAAAGGCAGGCCGGTGATGTTGATGGTCCGGAACCAGTCCTTGATCTCCCTTTCAGTGCCCTCGCACACATAGACAAGGAGCGTCGTTCCAAGAATCTTCGCCTGAAGGTCCTTGTCCATGGCCGTGAAATACCACGGCCGTCCGGACTCGTCGATCCAAGCAAACTTCTCGGTAAGGAAGCGTCCCAGGGCGGTGATGCGCTGCTGCCCGTCGAGCACCTCGTAGCGACCCTCGGCGGTCTTGGTGAAGTAGATCAGGCCGAGCGGGTATCCGCTCAGGACGGACCGAATTACGTCCACCTCCCGCTTGCCGCCGTTCTCGGCGTATAGGTAGTGGCGCTGATACTCGGGCTGGATAGTCAGCTTGCCGGAAAGGCCGTACAGGCCCTTGCCTTCGTATTCGTTATACTGGAATCCTTTACAGATCTCGCCGACGGTCCAAGTTTGAATAAGCGTTGTATTCATGATTTATAACTTTTTACGAATGAGGATACGAGAATATGGGACTTTCGGAATTCCATCAACAAGCATATACAAATCACCAGCCGCAGAATGCCCCCGCATCAGCTGCTTGTGTTCCTTCGGAATGCCACCAACGCCAATGCTTTGACCAAGATACCCGCTACCAAGTCCAATAATTTCAAACTGGTCAGGACAATAACTACCTAAAAAAGTGTCGGGAACCCCCATTGTCCCAGGATAATCATCAGGAATTGCGTCAGCATAAGGGACATCGATAGCATCGTAATTTTCATATTTCTGATATCCTCCGTTCCGGATTTCCTTATGCTTACTAAACCGCAGGTTATCACTCATAGACATAAGCTTTAATGGCTCATGACGGCGGCCATGCTCAAGATTGGTGTACCAAACACCGGCAGCCCGCGCACATACTCTACCGTTGACAATCTTGTACTTGCTGCCTTCCTTCTCCGTCTCAAGATAAAGACTCTCCATCCCCCTCGGGATATCGAAAAGCATGTCCACTCCCATTGATGTGTACCCGACCCAAAGTCGATTGTCTTTAATCAGAGGAAAGACCTCCTTATAGTGGATTGTATTCTTATTCCCAATAATCAAGAAAAGCTTTCCTGTTTCTACAATCCATGAAATAAACTCTCTTAGTAACGAGAATGGAGGGTTGGTTACAATCACGTCCGCCTCGTCTCGCAGCTTGCAAACCTCCGGACTCCGGAAGTCGCCATCGCCGTCGAGATAGTGCCACTCCAAGTCATCGATGTCGATGCGACCGCTGCCGTTGACGTCGCGATCCAGAACGAAGATCTTGCCCCGAACTCGCGTCTTGTCCTCATCGAAGATTGGGTTCTCTGTCTCGAACAGTGTAGGCTCGTAGTATTTATATTTCTTGCTCTCTACAGCGTACGAGGTGCTGATAAGCTTTTTCAGCCCCAGACGCTCAAAGTTCTGGGCGAAAAACCGCGTGAAATTGCTCCACTCGGGATCATCGCACGGCAAAAGGACCGTCTTGTCACGGAAAGTGTCCGGGTTGTACTCCAGGTAAGCGTTGATCTCCTTCTGGATGTCCGCATACTGGGTGTAAAACTCGTCATTCTTGGCAGCCTTAGCGGCGCCAAGATTCGAATTGTTGGCCATAAGCTGCGCTCTTACGGCACTTGCGACTTATCACGGGCGGGCAACAGGGCACAAAAAGGCATGGACCGTCAAATATCCATGCCCTGAGGCCCTAGGAAGCCCGCAACACTAGATAAGTCCAGTCCACGCCAAAGCGCAGACATTCACTGACTTATCCGGTGCGTTGCAATGAAATTTCCTAGGTTTCAGGGGCAACCGAATAAATAGCAAATGCTATGTTCAAATATGTCTACATAACTAGCAAGTAGTAATGTAGTACAAAAGTAAGGAAAATCTGGGGAGATTCCTAAAGAGACCTATGGAGATATTTGAAAATCATTCATTTTCATCCGGTTCCGAATGAATTCTCATGTGTCCTCTCGTTATCTGTTGCCCCCCCTTGCCTCCTATTCTTTGATTCTGTAGGATTGATGAATGGTTTTTGTTTTGAAATCAACACGCCGGTAAAATACACGCTGGAACATACTGCAGATTCAAGGCGTTCCGGAAATAGTGGACTTTGTTGTGTTTCTGAGAATCAAAGGTGATCGCGGCAAAATTTTTGCTTATATTTGCAATGAATGGGTAAACCCATTCTGACATATCAGCGAAAGTGTTTTCGCGTTGTCCTACTTTGGAATCTGGAAAATTTTAATGAGACGGACAGCGATAGAGACACTCCGCCCGGCGTTGTGTCTTGTTGGTCTTCGACCGATACCATACGTCGAGTGTGGAGTATCGGTCGTATTCATGTCTCAAAGGTTGTTCCAGAACCTCAAAGTAGTGGATGCGAAACGGCTCCACACTTTTGTGTTTTAAACATATTTCGCCGGGGGCCGGGTGACCTAGAAACCCAATGAAACGTTTTGCTCCTTTTCTTTTTGCCGGCATCTGTCTGTCCGCAGTCGTTATGTCATGTGACGAAATCATCCCTTCTGTCCCCGATGATATTTCAGGAATCAGTCTTAAAAGTGTGGATGTACTTGTAGAGTACACTGCTGCTAAGGTTTATGGGGAAATCCGCATCTCCCAGAACCCCGAAAGGATTTCTGAGGTTCGTGTTCAGTATGGCACTTCTGCCGATAACTTGTCCAAGTCCGTCAGGGCGGCTTACGACACGGAAAATGGTTTTTCAGCTGATCTCACATCCCTTGAAGACGGCGTCCAGTTCTTTTATCGTGTGGATATCATTGTCGGGAAAACGCCAATTGAGGGGACAGTCAAAGATTTTGTGACATTCCCTCAAGGGCCAATCGACCTTGACCTTCCTAGCGGCAAGAGATGGGCGTCACACAATGTCGGTGCAAATATACCCACAGAAAGGGGAGACCATTTTGCTTGGGGAGAAACGTCGACTAAAGAGCAGTATAGCTGGTCGACCTACAAGTACTGTTCCGACGGGGATTATCTTCATAAATTGACCAAATATGTAGTGGATGATTTTGCCTCCGCTACTGGGACCCCGGACAACATCGTTACCCTTAAAGAATCCGATGATGCGGCAACTGCGAATATGGGCAAGGGCTGGTCTACGCCAACCCGTCATGAGTGGCAGGAATTAATAGACAACGGGTTAATTAAGTCTGTTACTATCAACGGCGTTCGTGGGGTGACGATTTCCAGCAAGAAGGATATGAATAACAACAAGAAATGTATTTTCGTACCTGCTTACCCCGGAAAGATGTCAGGAACACAATTTGACGAATTGGGATCTTCTTACTGGACGGCGACTCTTAATGACCAATGGATGGCAAATCAGTACGCAAGAGTCATTACGACCACCCTTGGTACAGACTTTTATACAACTCTTCATTCGGATAGGTGTAATGGATTGAGTGTTCGCGCAATTATGAGATAAAGAACATGAAGCAATTCCTAAAACAAATCATCCTCTCTTCCTGTGCGATATTTACGTCAGTATTGTCCGTAGCACAGGAAATGACGGTCGACCAGGCCATAGCCCGGATGAAGCAGACGACCCACGACTACCTCACCGATGCTTTCACGGAGAAAGACGAAACCGGCGTCGACCAGTTTGTCGATGTCGAGATAACGTCCATCCACGATTTCAGTGATTTCTCATACGGAGCACTGCTGGATGTATTCGGCGAATACCTTGATTCGCAGGTGCCGATGGTTACGAATCCACGCGGACAGAAGGTGAAGTCGCCCCGTGCCGGGGAGATAGAAAAGAAGAATGCCCGGATGCTGGAATACGCGAAGCAAAACATGACGAAGATTGCGGCATACGCGGCGGTTGCAGACTACAATGGAATCACCAAGTTCCACGAGAAGAAAGCGCTGAGCCGTCTGGTATTCTATGACTGGAAGGGCGATGTCATCGTTTTCAGAAGTCCCGAATTCTCCCGGAAAGAATTCAGATTGGGACTTGCTCCCTATATGTACAAGAAGGTTTATCGGGAGTTGATGGAGATGAACGACCCGCTTTTCCTTCGCAGGGAGTTCTGGGTTTCCGATGTCATGAACGCGGAGATGAGTGGTCGGTCCTATGAGATGCAGTGGTGTTATGTTCTTACCAAGGAGAATCTGGAGGACAAGGCTGTCGATAAGGGAAAATTCCGTGTTTATTATTATCAAGTTCAGACGGGGGCCATCCAAGTCATCAAGAGCATTACAGTGATTGAAGGCAGGTACGAGAAATCGCCCGATCACATCTTTTTCTCATACGGCGATGCGATGGTCGAGTCGTTCCACGTGCCCTATGATGATATCGCATCTTTTTCGCCAGGGGATTTCACTGATATTGAATTGGATAAGTTGAATGCTCAGTTTATAGAGAGCGCCCGGTTCAAGAAGGCTGTTAAGGCAATGGACAGCACTCCTGCCTCTTATCAGGCCGTAGATAGACTGACTTTCCGAATGACTGCTCCTTTCAGTGGAGAAAAGATTGCGACCTTCCACAAAGATGAAGAAGCTTTCTAACACCATTATTAAGGTATTCACTAAAACGAACTGATATGCAAATGTATTACAAACTGTCTTTGATGGCCGTCTTTACACTGGTGGCGGTCTCTTGTTCCCATTCTACGGAAAAGTATGCCCAGAAAGAACATGGAAAAAAGTTCGGCATCTGGGAAATGAACTATAATGCCGGTGATTACGATGTTTATTGGCCGTCGTTGAAACTGACCGACGAGGTGGAAGGGGCATTGTGCGAGGTGGATACTGAACGGAATTGGTGGTCAGGGGCCATTCTCCGCCGTGATACGACACGTACCGCTGCGAATATGGGCATCTGGATTTATAGCGTCAAGAGCAAGAATGACGCGCGGTACTATAACAGCGTCCGTTTCCGAGTAGCAAATTCCGAAAAAAAGTATCGGCCCCGTCTGGATCACAAGTTCATCATCAACGACGGCCAGAAGGATTCCGTCTCCTTCACATCAACGTCCAACAGCGATGATTTCTTTGTCCCGGAGAGAGCGGTCTCCGAGCGGATCGTCGAACTTCTCAGTGAAAACAGGCCAGTCAATGTGAAGGTTATCTGCGAAGGCTCTGATTATGAAGGCGTCTATTCTTTTGAGATGGAGGGCTCATCCAAACTCAAGCCGGCGCTTAAGTTGAACGAAGAGCGCAAAATCATTGCAAATAAAGAGTTCAGTAAGGCTGATGCCAAAGCCGAGAAGGAATTCATGAAGATGTTCGAATGACAAATCGGTGTCTAAATGGAGTTCACCGGAACTATTTGGAGGCTGGCCTAAAAGAAGCGGAATCTCTGGCATAAAAGGTTACAGGCGAATAGCTATATGCCGATACTATTCTTTCTTCCTATCGTGGATATAGTGGTACAGCGCAGTCTTGCTAACCCCCGTGACCGTTGTGATTTCCGCCACGGTGCAGGTCTTCGAGTCGTACATTTTCAAAGCGAGTTTTACCTTCTTGGCATCTAGTGCAGGTCGCCCGCCATTATGACCACGCGCCCTGGCGGCAGCCATGCCTTCGATTGTTCGCTGGCGGATCAGGTCGCGCTCGAACTCGCTGATACCGCTGAAGAAGGTGAAGAGCAACCGTCCCTGCGGGGTCGTGGTGTCTAGCCAGGGCTCCTTCAGGGACTTGATCTCTGCTCCGGCCCCATGAATCTGCCCGACGATACTGAACAGATCCCGGACGGAGCGACTGAGCCGCGACAGTTCCGATACAACAATGATATCACCCTCTCGCAGAGCATCAAGCATCCGTCTGAGTTCCGGCCGATCACTTTTTGCTCCGCTCACCTTCTCTTCGTAGATTCGATCGCACCCATCCTGCCGCAGCTGATCCCGCTGTCGGTCCAGGTTCTGGTCCTGGGTGGAGACCCTTGCATATCCGATTCTCATTTTCAGTCTCATAAAGGTTATTTGTGAAACGTAGATTAAAACACCGGTTACGGGACGCATTTAACATTCCGAACCGGTGTATTCCTTCGGTCGTCACGGCCGTCCCATAAACGACGGTTTAATGGACGGCTATTACATCAAACGCTCCGTCCCTGTTTAAGCTTTTTATACGCCAGAGAAAAGACCCTGTCGTAGACCGCTACAGCAGGCTTACCGCCGAGAGTCTTCCAGTTTTCCAAGTACAGGGCCCCTTTCTTGGCGTGTCCGGGGCAGATGCAGATACTCTTGGCGTCAAAGTCGCTGACGGCGGTCATACTCTTTCCGGAAGTAGTAAAGTGATACATCCTTCCTGTCTCCTTGCCGTCCGTCCGGAGAGGAGAGACAGATGCAACGGCTACATCACCGTACTTCTCCTGTAATTTGAGTACGACCGGATCCTCCTGCCTGGGGGCGAATTCGGTCTTCCGGTACAAGGAGGTGACAAGTGCCTTACCTTCGGGCGACAGCGACCGGGTGCAATAGTCGGCAATTTCCGGCATCACAAACGGAGCCCCGTTCTTCCGAATCCACTGCTTCTGGTTGAGCCATACAAGACCATCACTTTCACGAACGTCGAGTTTATAGTTCTTCTGGTCCCCTTCCCACTTGAAGTCCATCCTCATAAACATCTTCTTGGCGCCATCCTTCATCGTCAACTCTTCCTCTTTGAAGGAAACGACTTCTCCCTTGATATACTTGTTAACGAGATAAGTCAATTCCTTCTTAATGAGTTCAGGAATCTGCCGCATCAAATCCCATAACGACTTCGATGCAAGCGACCGGAGATAACCCTCGCGTTTAGCAATCTGCTTCTCAATGTCTCGGCCCTGTTCGATGGAGCCTTCCAAGGCCTCGGTCAACTGCTTAGTCGCTTGATAACGAGCTTCCTGGTCATCGGCCTCCTTCTTCGCCTTGTTCCTACGTTTTTCTTCATTGGCAGCATCCTCGCTGACCTTCTGAAGATTCGCAGCCGCGAGAGCCAGGCTATCGTTGAGCGTCAACAGAGCCTCCTGCTTCGATGAGTACTCGGAAGTCAGGTCCTCGATCAGCGACTCCTTGCTCAGCCGCTCACGCTCGAGCTGCCGGTTATAATCCTCGGAGCTCTGGTGCTTCTTCTTACTGCCCTTCTCAGCCTTGACGCCCCTCCCGAGGCCAAAGTGGGCGCCGACCTTCTCGGCATAACTGGAATGGTAGGCGTAGAGCTTGGGGACAGTGAAGACCTCATTCGCAGCAAGACGGTTCCCGTCCGTATTCCGGTTACGGGCCTTCACTTCCTTGCCGGAGCGACGGCGTTCCTCGTCACGTTTTTTGCTCGTGCGGCTGAGACCCTGAACGATCGGCACGAGGATAAGGTGGATGTGCGGCGTCTTCTCGTCCATATGCAGGACGGCGGTGACGATGTTCTCCTTCCCCCACTGCTCACCGGCCCAGTCCATCGATTCCTTGACCCACCGGTCCAGTTGCTTCTCGTTCATCT
>JAEEGK010002985.1_pt1 | contig 42299 bp, 36 predicted proteins | sample 8958771 | NCBI WGS metagenome assembly JAEEGK01 (sample SAMN16246547, study PRJNA631951) | gut metagenome | biome: gut microbiome; feature: rumen; material: SC-attached | host: Bos | place: Iran: Karaj | collected 2018-10
TCCCTGGATCATAAACGATTTGATAACCCGATGGAACAGTGTGCCATCATAATAACCCTCCTTCGCCAATTTAACGAAATTGTCGCGATGGATTGGAGTCTCGTCGTAAAGGCGAACAACGATGTCGCCCAGCATGGTTTGAATCTTTACTTTCATAAACTATCCTAATAATTGGTGCAAAGGTACAAATAATCGTGGAATTATGAGTACCTTTGCCCTTGGTTTTAAGTGAACTTCCACCATATTTAAAAGTATTTAATGCAAAAAAAGAAATTCATGATCTACAGAAGGGATGCAAGGAAAGGATCTTCAGCCTATTCACCCAAGCCGCACTCCGCTCCACATTTCGAAGGGCACTATGTTGAGGGAATGGAGGAATGGGCTAGCCACTATTGCATCAACAAGAGGGATGACGGCAAATACGAGGCCGAGCTTGACGAAGCATGGAACGAAGGCAGTCACTACGGCGGAGGAACCATCTGCGTGGATATCCCGCAGGAGTGGTTCGGTCTTTCTTACGACGATTTCCTTGAACGTGTCATCACCCTTGCTGCAGCCACTCACTATGGGTTTACCGCAGATGACCTGAAGGAGAAAAAGGGATTAAAGGAGTTTCTCGGATTTGACAGTTAAGACTTTATGGAACAGTTTGTTATAAGAGCATACGATGGCAAGGGAATGCCGGGCAGAAGGATGGAGGTGCGCCCCCGCCAATCTATTTCCCCTTTCTGAACTCCTTGGGGTTCATTCCCTTCATCCTGTTGAAGAAACGGGCGAAGGTGGTAGCTTCAGCGAAATGAAGGCGGTCTGAAATCTGGGTGATGCTGAGCGAGGTCTGGCGCAGTAGGTAGGTGGCCTCCATGAGGAGCAACTGGTTGATATAGTCAACAACGGTGCGACCGCCAGACACCTGGCGGACTATGCGCGAAAGATAGGTTGTGGTGATGCAGAGCCGGTCGGCGTAGAAACCTATATCGTGGTGCTCGGCGAAATGCTTGGGCAGCAGGTGGAGAAAACCAAGGAAGATTTCTTCGACGCGCTTGGGGAAACGGTGCTGGCGGATAATGCACTCCATCATACCTGTCAGGTCGTTCAGAAAGAGACTGTAGAGCAAACGTAGGCTCTCGACGGCATGGGGCAGCAGCGACTGCTGGTAATGCATGGCCAACAACAGGAGTTCGTGAATGTGGTGGTAGCCGTCATCGGAGAGTGTCAGCTGTGGTTGCTGTAGTTCGATGATGGAGAGGTATGCGGCATGAATACTGTCGTGTACGCTGGGCAAGCTGAGCGTGAAGTGTTCATCGGCCAACAGGCAGATGCCGCGATAGTCCTCGGATGCCGCGAGGATGGTGACCTCCAGCCCCGGAGAATAGAGATAGACATCTCCCCTGCGCAGCGTCAGTTCGCAGTTGTTATACACCAGCAACAGCCACCCATCGGTGATAAGCGTAAATGTATAGCAGGCCAGGAAACCATGCGTTTCATTCGTGCCAAACGTCATCTCAGCATCGGTTTCTACACAGACGATATTCCCGTCCCACTGCTCGCTTGGCTCGGGCAGTCCGATAATGCGCAAGTATTCTTTCAGTCGATACATATTGGGTGCAAAGGTACAAAATAATATTCAGACTGTTTCGTTTTGGTCGGTTTTTGTTTCGTTTGGGATTGCAATAATATGGGAAATTATGTGTAATTTTGCACCGAAAACAACAAATCAACATGATTATTTACTTAAATCAGTCACGAATTTATGGAAATCAAAGCAATCCGCATGTTTGACGGCGGTTTCATGAACCAGCCGTTTGCCTTCGGTGGTGAAGAGGGTAAGGATATGTTCGACGAACAAATCATCTACCGCAGTAGTTTACAGAACTTCCTTATCGACATGGGCAACGAGGTAATTCTTGTCGATACAGGCTTCCCACATGATTTTGCCGCGCCCGCCAAAAAACTTGGTGCTCCGCTCTACATGGGTGAGAAAGTGAAGGACTATATGGACGGACTCGCAGAGCTGGGCTACAAGCCCGAGCAGGTAACAAAGATTCTCATCACTCACAAGCACCCCGACCACACAGGCGTCATCAAGAACTTCCCCAACGCCAAGATCTATATCTCGCCAGAGGATGCTGACGCGATGAAGTTGGAAGGTGAAAACATCGTCCGAGCCGAGTACAGTGAGTCGTACAAGAACTTCCCACGTGCCCAGAAGATAACTGACGGCATCTGGTTTATCGAGGCAAAGGGACACACCAAAGGTAATAGCATTATTATCGCCGAAATGGACGGTCTCTACTACATGATGCATGGCGACGTGACCTACTGCGATGCCGCTCTGAAAGCCAACAAACTCTCGATTATCTTCGAAGACAAGGATGCTGCCCGCGAAACCCTCAATCGCGTGCGTGTCTTCATCCAGCAGAACCCCACCGTCTATCTCTCCACGCACTGCCCCGAGGGATACGAGAATCTTGAGATGAAGAGGGTAATGAAGCTGTAGCATGGACAGAAGTCAAGAAATCATCCGTACCAGTTGGATAGGCATCGCCGCTAATGTGCTGTTGGCTGGCTTCAAGGCCGCAGTAGGTGTCTTAGCCAGCAGCGTGGCCATCGTGATGGATGCCGTCAACAACCTGAGCGATGCGCTGTCGAGCGTCATCACCATCATTGGCACTAAGCTCTCCCAGCGTCCAGCCGACAGGAAGCATCCCTTCGGCTTCGGACGCATCGAGTACTTCAGCGCCATCATCATCGCCGTCATCGTGCTGTCGGCAGGTATCACCTCGCTCATCGAGTCGGTGAAGAAGATCTTCGACCCTACGGTGCCTTCGTACACGACGACCACACTGGTGGTTATCGTGGTGGCCATCGTGGTGAAACTCATCCTCGGTCAGTATGTCAAGCGCAAGGGCGAGCAACTGAAGAGCGACGCGCTGATAGCCTCCGGATCCGATGCGCTGTTTGATGCCGTCATCACGCTGGCAACACTTATTTCGGCTGGTGTTATGCTGATGTGGGGCGTGTCGCTCGATGGCATCTTGGGTGCACTGATTTCCATTGTGATTATCAAGGCAGGCATCGAGATGCTGGCTTCGCCTGTCAACGAACTGCTGGGTACGAGCATTTCGGCAGAACTCACGAAGCAGATTATCGAAGAGGTTTCCGACTTCGATGGCGTTCACGGTGTATTCGACCTGATACTGCATAACTATGGCCCAGACGTAAAGATTGGCTCCCTGCACATCAACGTCTATGATACAATGTCGGCCCACGAGATTCACGGTCTGACGCGTAAGATTACCATGCAGATGATAGCGCGTCACGGCATTATCATGACTGTCGGCGTCTATGCCATTGCAACAGGCGAAAATCGTCATGCTGAGTTGCAGAAGCAGGTGATGCAGACCCTCGCAGCCCACAAGGACATCGTTCAGGTTCATGGATTCTACTATTCTGAAAAAGACCAGATGCTATCCGTTGACGTGGTGCCCGATATTTCCGTGCATGATGAAGCGGCATTTGTCACCAAACTTACCAGTGAGATTCAGCCCTTGGTGACCGACATGCAGGTGGTTATCGTGGTGGATCATAATTATTGCGAGTAATCATTCTTTATCATTACGCAAAGATACCCAATAAATGGAGAAAGAAAAAGTGCTGATAGCCAACAGGACTTGCACGGTTTACGTCGCAACGCCACATTCTGACAAAAGGTCAGAGAAGCCAGAACAGCCTGATTTTCTGCTCATTCAGCCGATAGACGAGCACGACTTGGAGTTGTTGGACAACGAAGTGGAAACAATGCTGTCTTTGTCACACAAAACGTTTACACTTGTTGCTTTTGAAATAAAAGACTGGCAGATCGAACTTACCCCCTGGACTGCACCAGCAGCATTCGGTAAGATCCCCTTCGGTGATGGAGCTGATACGACACTAACCTACATAGAAGATATCTTGATTCCAAAGCTGGAGCAGATGCATCTTTATGACAAAGGGACAATGCGATGTCTATTGGGCGGCTACTCCTTGGCAGGATTTTTCGCCTTATGGGCAGGCTATCAGAGGCCGGTCTTCGATGGGATTGCAGCTGTCTCTCCATCCGTCTGGTACCCCCAGTGGATGGAGTATGCCGAGATGCACAAGCCATCAACTTCAGCTGTCTATCTCAGCCTTGGCGACAAGGAGGAGAAGACTAAAAATCCTGTTATGGCACAAGTCGGCAACTGCATCCGAAACCAACAGGAACTATTAAGAGCACAAGGTATCAACACCATTCTTGAATGGAATCCCGGCAATCACTTCCAGCATTCTGATGAAAGAACTGCCAAAGGTTTTGCCTGGCTGATGAATCTTATACCTAAAATCCGCAACTAATTGATTTGTATACTATTTTTTTATGTCGGCTCCTCCATTGGCAATTATCTTGCCATTAACGGTGAAGATTAGCGGATACAGAAATACAGAATACAGTTTTCTCAGGAGCAATGCAACATTGTAAGCAGAAATCTTTACATATATATATTATTATATATATAATATATATATTATATATATAATAAAAATTCTATCCCATCCTATTACCCTACTCACTAAAAAAACTGTATTCTGTATTCTGTATCCGCAAGGACATTTTTAGCGCTGAAAGATAGGGCGGAAAACAAAAAAGTGTACTTTTTACACTATTTAACATTTAATGTTTGTCGATGTCAGAAAAATTTCGTAACTTTGCACTTGAATTTGGGAAGCGCCCCCCAAAGCAACGTTGTGAACGTCCGCCAGCGACGATGTACCGACGCTCAAAGGCCACGAGCCGGTGCCTGTCAAAGGCGATGCGATCGCCTGTTCGCAATCTTGCACCGCCGTCGGCGATGAAGCGGCGCTCCGTCAGCGACGAACCGATCACTCGTCGGCGATGGAGGTAGACAAAACCTATGTTTAGTAACAAAGTAAAAATGAAAAACACATGAGTCAGAAAGTACAGAAGTATCGTAACACCAATGAGCTGTCGAAGTCGTTCGGGAAGTACTACGTGCGACCCGTATACGACAAGCAGTTCATCAGCACCGACGGCCTGGCAGAGTATATCCAGACGCAGTGCACCGTGAAGAAGAGCGACATCCGTGCCGTGCTCGAGGAGCTGGGCAGCGCCATGAAGCACTACTTTGAGCTGGGTCAGAAGGTGAAGCTCGAGGGCATCGGCATCTTCAAGGTCGGCATATCCAGCGCCGCCAGCGACACTGAGGCGGGCTGCACTGCCTCGCTGGTGAAGAAGAGCCGCGTGAACTTCCAGCCCGAGACCGTGTCCGTGCTCAAGGGTGTCGTCGACGTCCAGCGTGCCCGCATGATCAACGGCGTGGCCACCGTCGTAGAGACGCAGCAGCAGGTCTTCGACCACCCCGCCACCATGCTCCGCGACATCCGCTTCGAGCTCACTGCCGACGTGCAGGGCAGCGGTATGCAGGACGAGAATTCCGGCAACGGTAGCGGAGGAAACAGCGGAGGCGACGACGAGCCACGTCCGTAGGAAGTGAAGAGTGAAGAATTTGCTACCGTTCGGATGACTTAACTGGTCGCTTACGCTCAAAATTAAAACAAAAATTAGAAAGAAAATTAATCGAAATTCCGACGGGGTCATTTAATTTTTCCTTAAAAATTTTGCTTCAATTTTGAGCGTAAGCGACCTATAACTAAGAAAGGAGAAAACACTATGAAAGAACGACTGAAAAACCGCCTGGCGGAGGCGCTGATAGCGGCGCTGACGGCCTTCATCACGGCACTCACGACGGTTTCGTGTATGGGTTATATCCCCGCATTATAGCCGCCCCTTAGCAAGGGGCTCTAAAGGGCTGCGGACCATTCTGAACCCGCACACCGTGATCGCGCGTGTATTACGCGGCTTATTCTGCTGAGAGCTGGGCGATGAGGCGCTGCAGAGTCTGCTTGGCGTCGCCTAGCTCCAGGAAGACTCCCTGAGAACGGGAGTAGAGAGGATTCTCGACACCAGCATAGCCAGGCTTCAGGTCGTAGTTGCAGATGACTACGGCTGGAGCCTGGTCGACGTTCAGCACGGGCATGCCGTAGATGGGAGTGCCCTCAGCATGACGGGCGGCAGGATTGAGCACGTCGTTGGCACCGATGACTACGACGGCGTCGCAATGCTGGAAATCGTCGTTGATGGCCTCCATCTCGTAGAGCTGCTCGTAGTCGACGTCGGCCTCGGCCAGGAGCACGTTCATGTGGCCGGGCATGCGGCCTGCCACAGGATGGATGGCATAGCGCACGCGGGCTCCGCGAGCCTGCAGGGTGTCGGCCAGCTGGCGCACCTGGTGCTGTGCCTGGGCAAGGGCCATTCCGTAGCCGGGCACGATGATGACGTCGGAAGCCCGGGCGAGGACGCTGGCGGCGGTGTCGGGAGCGGCTGGAGCAGGGGCGTCGGGAGCGGCAGCAGCGTCGGGAGCAGCGGGGGCTGAGGCGGCTGCGGTTTGTTCTTTTTCCTTGATGGCATCGTCGAGCACCTTTACCCGGTCTTCGAGGTTCTTTACGATGGCTTCGAGTTCAGCTATTTTCTTTTCTAGGTCCATGATGCGTTTGATGAGGGTGGGGTTGATGTTGTTGTTGGGAGTGACGGGAGCAGGAGGAGTGGGGGAGTGCTGCTGCTGTCTTGGGATGAGTATGCTGACCAGGCTGCGGTTCATGGCGCGGCACATGATCTGGGTGAGCAGCAGTCCTGAGGCTCCCACGATGCCTCCGAGGGCTACGAGCAGCACGTCGCTGATGGCCATTCCGGCGATGGCTCCCGCTACGCCCGAGAGCGAGTTGAGCAGGGAGATGGTGATGGGCATATCGGCTCCTCCGACGCGGATGGCGAAGAAGAGCCCGAAGAATGCTGAGGCGATGATCGTGCCCGTCAGCGAGAGGGGTATCACCGCCCTGGGTGCCCAGATGGCTGTGGCGACGAAGGCTGTGGTGAGCAGCAGGAAGAGCAGCGTGGCCAGCGAGTGGAGCGGCCAGACCACGGGGCGCTGTGAGAGCACGCGGTGGAGCTTGCCTGCTGCTACGAGCGAACCTACGAGGGTGATGGTGCCTACGGCTACGGCGAGCAGACCCGTGAACTGAACGAAGGGCCAGTAGCCGTGAGCCTGGATCGAGTCGGCCTGCATGCTGCTGAAGCCTATGCCCAGCGACGACAGGATGCCCACGAGCGCCGACGCACCGCCTCCGAGTCCGTTGAAGAGGGCCACCGTCTGCGGCATCTGTATCATCTGTACGCGCCCGGCCATCAATGTGCCGATGAAGGCTCCGACGGCGACGGCCACCCAGATGGTCCAGACGGAGATGATCTCATTGAAGAGCAGGGTGACGCCAATGCCGACGAAGACTGCCAGCGACGAAAGGAGGTTGCCTGAGGCAGCGGTGCGCACGCGGCTCATCATCGAGAGGCCCGTGAGCACCACCACCGTGAGCATGCTGCTGATAATGATCTGATAGATATCCATAGGCGCTCAGCTTTTCTTTTTCTTCTGAAACATCATCAGCATGCGATGGGTCACGCCGAAGCCTCCGAAGACATTGACGGCAGCGAGGATGATGGCCAGCCCGCCTACAACCTGCGCCAGTCCGCCGTGACCGCTCTTGAGGGCGATGCCGGTGGCGGCGATGGCTCCCACGATGGTGATGCCCGAGAGGGCGTTCATGCCCGACATGAGCGGCGTGTGGAGCAGGCTGGGCACCTGCCGGATGATGACATAGCCCAGCACGGTGCTGACGGCAAAGACCGCGAGGAGGATGAGTGGATGTATCATAGGCGAGGAGAGTGGATGAGTGGATGTGTCATAGGCGAAGGGAGAGTGGATGATTAATATCTCACGGTCAGAGCCCCATTGCCTCGCGGGCTCCGGCATGCACGAGCTCTCCGCCGATGCAGACGAGCGAGCTGCGCACGATCTCGTCGCTGGTGTCGAGGGCGATGCTGCCGTCCTTGACCAGATAGTGCACCAGATTGTAGACATTGTTGGCAAACATCCAGGTGGAGCTGGTGGGCAGCAGGCCGGGAATGTTCTTCACGCCCATCAGCGTGACGCCATACTTCTGCTCGATGCCTCCCTTGGGCGTGAGCTCGCAGTTGCCACCCTGGTCGATGGAGATGTCGACGATGACGGAGCCCTTCTTCATGCCCTTCACCATCTCCTCGGTGATGATGATGGGGGCCACCTTGCCCGGGATGAGTGCCGAGCAGAACACGATGTCCATCTGCTGGATCGTAGCGCACAGGGCCTCCTGCTCCTGTATGAGCACGTCGGCAGGCAGGCGGCGCGCATAGCCGCCCTCGGCGATGGCCAGATGGGCAGGCACGGTGGTGTCGACGACCTTGGCTCCGAGTGACATAGCATTCTCAGAAGCCATCGGACGGATGTCGGCAGCATAGGTGATGGCTCCCAGTCGCTTGGCTGTGGCGAGGGCCTGAAGGCCTGCTACGCCCACTCCGATGACCATCACCTTGGCGGGCTTGATCTGGCCTACGGCGGTGAACATGGGCGGGACGAAGGTGGTGAGCATGTTGGCGGCCATGAGGATGCCCTTGTAGCCGGCACAGGTGCTCATCGAGGTGAGGGCATCCATGTTCTGTGCGCGCGAGATGCGGGGGATGCCGTCGAGGGTGATGGCGGTGATGCCGCGCCGGGTCATCTGGCGCACCATATCGTGGTTGACGGGCGATGCTGGATGGATGAAGGTGATGAGCACCTGTCCGCTGTGCATCATGTCGACCTCGTGGCGCTGCTTCTGCTCGTTGAAGAGCGGCTCCTTGACTTTGAGAATCAGCTCTGCACGGTCGTAGATCTCCTGTGCGTCGGCTATCATCGTGGCTCCCGCCTTGACATAGTCGGCGTCGTGATAGAGCGCACCGTCGCCGGCCGAGCACTCAACGAGCACCTGGAATCCGTCGTTGACAAACTTGCCCACAGTCTCGGGCGTTGCTGCTACACGAGCTTCGTCGTGCATAATCTCTTTTGGAATACCAATAATCATGTTTTCAAGTTTTTAGTTCAGGTTACGTAGATTTTCGTACGCAAATATACAACTTTTATGCATACGTAGTATCAATCAATGCGTTTTTTTGCATTAATTTAACGTTAGGACGAGAAAAGACGGAGGGAGGGCTATTTCAGCAGGGACTCGACTTTGTCCTTGAGATCGTTGTGGCTGAGGTCGCGGCCCACGATGTTGCCCCGCTTGTCGACCACGATATTGGCGGGAAGAGTGGCGATGCTGAGCTGCGACAGGAGGGGCGACTGCCAGAGGAGGCTGTCGCAGACGTTGGGCCACTCGATGCTGTCGCGCTCGAGGAAGGCACGGCCCTCGGAAGGCGAGGCGTCGAGGCAGATGCTGACGACGCGAAGGCGCGAACCGTAGTCCTCCTTCAAGGCACGGAGCTGGCGCATAGGTGTCTGCGAGTCGTAGCTCCACGATGCCCAGGCTATGATGACGTTGGCGTCGCCCGTGAGCTGGCGGTTGGTGATGGTGTCGCCCTTGGTGTCGACGGTCGTGAACGACGGCAGCTGTCCCTCGCCTACATAGTGGGCAAGACTCTCGAGCTGCTTGTCGAGGCGGGCCATATACTGATTGGAGGGCTGCGCCTTGTGGAGCATCGCGCAGAGTTCGCCGCAGAGGGCATAGTCGGGCTCGAGGGCCTGCAGGAAATAGTGTTGCAGGAGATAGTTGCTGACGATGGAGGCGGGATGCTCGGTGATGAACTGCCGGGCCTCCTGCTGCACCTCTGGCGGCATCATCTCGTTGGTCTTGATGCGGAAGGCAGTCATCAGGTCGTTCTCTTTCGTGCCTTTGATCTCGGTCTCCCTGAGGTGCGACACGTCGCCGGTCATCTTGACAGAGGCGCCGGGAGTGGCGAAGACGGGCATCTCGGAATAGTTGGGGAAGAGGATGACGAGCGTCGCGGTGTCCTTCTGCTGGCGCTCATAGACGAAGCGTCCGTCGTTGACGGCGATGGTGTCCTTGGTGCCAGTCTCGGGATTGTAGAGGTAGAACTCGCCCTGATTGAGGTTCTTGAACTGAGCCTCGAAATGGAACCGGTCGTTATGCCGGCCGCAGGAGGTAAGAAAAATGGTAAAAAGGCATGACACTACGATGAAGGGGAGGATCACGAATTTGGAGGTCATAATGCCAGCCTTTTTACCCATATCAGTTTACGTTTGTGGTTGTTCTGTGTGAGTGCGGCGCACGCTTACTTCTGGACGTTGGTCAGCTCCAGGTCTTTCTCAGCATAGGCGCGGAGAGAGGCATCCTTGGCGACGGCAGCAGCCAGAGCCTGAGCGGCAGCTGAGGTGTTGCCCTGACGAGCGTTGACGATAGCCTTCAGATAGTCGGTGATGGCGTCGGCGTTCTTCACGTTAGCCAGCGTGGTGGCAGCGGCGGCATAGTTCTTGTTGAGCAGCTGAGCCAGAGCGGCTGAGTTGGTGGCGAGCTTGCCGAAGTCCTGCTCTGCCTGGGCGTACTTGCCCTGAGCCAGGTGGAGGTTGCCAAGCACCTCGCTGAGGCCGTTGGCGCCAGTAGCGCGAGCGATGAGCTGCTCAGCCTTCTGCACGTCGCCCTGCTGCAGAGCGAGCAGGCCGAGGTTGGCGTTGGTCTCGGGCAGCACCTGTCCCTTCTGGGCGGCCTTAGCCAGCCAGTTGGCAGCCTCGCTGTAGTTGCCCTTGGCATACTCCATCAGAGCCACGTTGTTGAAAGCGCGGGCATCGTTAGGATAGATCTCGGCAGCCTTCTTGTAGGCTTCCTCAGCCTTGTTCTTGTCGTTTCCATAGAGAGTGGCGGCATAGAGCAGCTCCTCGACGCTGAGCTTCGTGGCATCGCTGGCGAGCTGATCCTTGATCTGCTGGTCGTCGCGGCCCACAACGTCGTAGTTGATGGTCATGCGTGCGCGGCGCAGCTGAGGCAGGATGCCGTCGGCCAGCTCGCGGAAGGCGCTGGAGATATTCTTGATCTGCTGCTCGCGCTCCTCAGGATCCTGATACATCGAGAGAACACGCAGGATGACGTCCTTGTCCTGGATGTTGGAGGCACCCACCAGCTCCTGGAATCCTTCCCAGTCCTCAGCGGTGTACTTCGTGTCGAGGGGAGCGGTGGTATTGGTCTTCTTCATCTGCTCCTTCACGTACTTGGCGGCAGCTTCCTGACGCTGGCCAGCCAGACGCTCGTTGAGGTTGTAGCCACCATCAGGCGATGCATAGGCCGAGACCTCGATGCCGTCGAGACGCAGGCCTTCCTGGTCCTTGGCAATCTCGCCCAGCAGGCGGACGAACTCCTGGACGGAGTTGTTCTGAAGCTCGGAGCGACGGAGCTGAGCCTGGTTGATGAGGAACTTCACGTTGGCATCCTGCTTCTGGTTGATGATGCGCTGGAAGGCATCGAGGGCCATAGCGGGCTGGGCGGAGGTGAGCGTGCGCTTGTAGAGCTCGGATGTGGCGATCACACCGTTGGCCACCTTCACATCGGGAACCTTGACGGTTTTCTTGCCTACCTTAGCGTCGAAGGTGAGGAAGAGCTCGCTCTGCTGCATCTCAGGCTGATAGGTGAAGTTTGACTTCATCGCATAGCGTCCACCCATCTGATACTGAATGGTTTGATCGTTGCCGCGAACCTTCTCTCCCTGGAACGTTGCGCTCTCGCCTCTCACAGCCATCTGGCCGTTGACGGTCTGGAAACGCAGTTCGGGAATCACGGTGACTACGGCCTTCTTCTTCATATACTTCTGGGGGAAGGAGCCGTTGATCGTAGCAGCTACCTGACCAGTCTGTGACTCCAGCGGGTTGGGCGTCACGGTGAAGTTGTCAGCTGAGAGAGCACCAAGCTTTCCTGAGCAAGCTGTCAGCAGCAGCGCGCCGGCCGACAGCAGAAACAATGTTGTTTTCTTCATTTCTTTGTTGTTATTTTTAATGGTTATTTGAATGTTATTGCCTTGTTGACGGGTTATCTTCATGCAAAGGTACACATATTTATCAGTATTTCGTCACGATTCTACTGTTTTTTTGGTTTTATTAACGTGGCTCCTTCTTCTCTTTCTTTGCAAAGAAACCAATGCGATGGTTGCGGCCCTTGCGTCCGAGGGAGCGCAACTGATACATGCCGTCGGGCAGAGGGGCGACGTTGAGGGTGGAGTTGTAGGGGGCGGTGGCGACGGCCTGACCCATGAAGTTCTCGACGATGACGAAGTCGGCGTCCAGCGTCTGTCCCTTGTCGGGAAGGGCGATGGGGCGGCCGTCGCTCTTGGCGATGAGCGGCACAGCATAGATCGGGCCGGCATTGAGCAGCAGCTGTGCGGCAGGGCTCTCCTGTCCGTAGCGGTCCATCGCTGTGACGGCATAGTTCAAGCGTCCTGCTGGCACTTGTAACTGGTTAGTGGTCAGTCGCATGGCTATCAAGTTCTCAGCTTTACTTATATCTACGGGGTAGTCCTCGGAGGCATAGACGTTGTAGTGGAGGTAGGGTCCGCCGCTGCGGTCCTGTGCTCCGCTCCAGCGCAATGTAGTCCCCTGCATGGTGAGTGAAGTGGGAGCCGTAGGTGCAGGTCGGCCCATCCAGGTCATAGGCGGCACAAGAGCCGGTGTGGCATCGAAGCGACGTCCCATATCGTAGACTCCCTTGATGTTGTCGGTGAAGAATCGGGAGCGGAAATAGCAGTGCCCCAGCCCCAGGTGACGTAGCACGTGCATCTGTCGCTCGACCTGATCCAGTGTCCAGCGTCCTTCGCGAGGATCGAGGAAATAGATTCCCAGCCCGGGTACGACGATGCGCCCGTAGCTGCGCTCCTTCCAGTCGATGGCGAAGGGATAGAAGTTGTCACCCTGAAAGTACATCATGGGGAAGAGCTCGTCCATCAGTCCCAGGCGCATCCATTCCTGCGCATCCTGACAGACAGCGGTGCGGGCGTTCCATCCTCCTGCGCTGTAGCGTGTGAGGTTGTCGTGTTTTCCAATTGGCGAGCACGACATTTTCACCCAGGGCTTCACACCCTTCACGGCGCTGTGGATAGATCTGACGATGTTGGTGATGTATTCGCGTCCTTTGGGTCGGCTCACTCGGATGCGCCATTGTTCGGGGTAGCGGATGTAGTCGAGGTGGATGCCGTCGACGTCATATCGACTGACTATCTCACGACAGACATTAGCCAGATAGGTAGCTGTCTGAGGGTTCTCGGGATCCATGAATGCATCCTCACCGATACGCTTCACCAGCTGAGGCTGGCGCTTGCGCAGCTGCTGGGCCCCGATCTTGTTCCACTTGCCGATAGGGATGGTCACCACCCACGCGTGGCATTCCATACTTCGCTTGTGGCACTCGTCGATGCAGAACTGCAGCGGGTCGTAGCTGGGGGCGACGCCCGGGGTGCCCGAGAAACCGCCGTCCCAGGGCTCGAGCTGCGAGGGATAGATAGTGGTGGCTCTCACGCGCGCCTGCACGAGTACAGTATTAATACCTCCCTGCTTGAGCTGGTCTAATATCTGTCGAAGTTCCCTCTGCTGTGCCTGCTGATTGCTGGTGGAAGGCCAGTCGAGACCCCCGATGACGGTGAGCCATACAGCACGCACTTCATGCTTGGGCATCGATGTGTCGTCCCAGGGCAAGGCCGTCAGCACCTGTGCCTGAAGGCGCCATGATGATACTAATAGGAGGAGTAGTATGCAGAAATATCTCATGTTTTCTTGTTTTTTGCATGCAAAGGTACAAAAAAATCGCCATTCGTCACTCATAATTCATAATTATTTCCTACCTTTGCACGAAAATAAGTAATTCGCGAGTTAAGATGATTACATTTTTAGTGAGCCTCGTAGTGCTCGTCTTGGGCTATTTGCTCTATGGGCGTTTCGTGGAAAGGGTATTCGGCCCGGATGACAGGCAGACGCCTGCTGTGCGAAAGGCCGATGGTATGGACTATATCGTGCTGCCGTCGTGGAAGATTTTCATGATCCAGTTTCTTAACATTGCAGGCACTGGCCCTATCTTCGGAGCTATCATGGGCGCGAAGTTCGGCCCTGCGGCTTATCTCTGGATTGTTTTCGGATGTATCTTTGCCGGAGCTACCCACGACTACCTCTCTGGTATGCTCTCCATGAGGCACGACGGTGCGGGCCTGCCTGAGCTCATCGGACGCTATCTGGGCAAATCCACGAGGGCTGTGATGTTGGTGTTCACCGTCCTGCTACTCATCATGGTAGGTACGGTGTTCGTGTATTCGCCGGCTGCAATCCTGCACAGTATCTGGGGCTCGACAATGATGTGGATCATTATCATCTTCGGCTACTACATCATTGCCACGATGCTGCCCATCGACAAGATTATCGGCAGGGTTTATCCGCTCTTCGCCTTCTCGCTGCTCTTCATGGCGGCAGCACTGATGGTGATGCTCGTCGTGAAGTGGCCTTCGCTGCCCGAGTTGTGGACCAACTTTGAGAATATGGGCTTTGCCTCAGATGCAAATTGGACCGATCAGATCTTCCCCTGCCTCTTCATCACCATTGCTTGTGGAGCTATCAGCGGATTCCACGCTACGCAGAGCCCTCTGATGGCTCGCTGCGTGAAGAACGAGCGTATGGGCCGTCCTATCTTCTACGGAGCAATGATCACCGAGGGTGTGGTAGCTTTGATCTGGGCCACCGTCTCGATGTATTTCTTCTACAACGATGGTACTCCGGGTTATGAGCTTATAGGTGTGGAATCAGGGTATCACACCCCGGCACCGGCTGTCGTCAACATCATTTGCAACGACTGGCTGGGAATCTTCGGCGGCATTCTGGCTATGCTCGGTGTGGTGGCTGCTCCCATCACCAGCGGCGATACTGCCTTCCGCTCTGGCCGACTGATCGTTGCCGACTGGCTGAAGATGGACCAGAGGCCCATTGCCCGCCGACTGATGATCTGCATCCCGATGTTCGCTTGCTCTATCGCAATGCTGGTCTGGCAGATAGAGAATCCCGATGGATTCAACACCATCTGGCAGTACTTCGGATGGTCGAACCAGGCACTGTCGGTGTTCACGCTCTGGACGCTCACAGTCTATCTTGTACAGAAGAAGAAACCCTTCATCATCACACTCATTCCGGCACTCTTCATGACCACCGTCTGCTCCACCTTCCTCTTTATCTCGAAGCAGGCCTTCCATCTCGACGAGACGCTGGCATATCTCCTTGGAGCACTCTGCTTCTGCATCGCGCTGACGTGGTTCTTCCTCTGGTATAGAAAGTATCAACAATCCAATCAATAGTTAAACATTATGAAGAAAATCATCCTATCGCTGCTCTGCGCTATGAGCGCACTGGCAAGCAACGCACAGGGCTACACCAAGCCTTACAATGACCGTCCTCCTTTCGGCGAGGGTAAGTATTATGTGGCAACGGCACTTTCCGGCCTCGACCTCAATTTCAACAGCAATGAGAAGTGGAAACTCGATGTGTCGGCTAAGGCAGGATACCTCTTTACTGACAATTGGATGGTCACCGGACAGCTGGGATACAACTATCGGAAGTATGCCCCCAATGCCTTCACAGCAGGAGCCGGACTGCGCTACTACATCGAGCAGAACGGCCTTTACCTGGGTCTTGGAGCAAACTATGTGCACCAGAATCACGACTACGACGACCTCATGCCCACCATCCAGCTGGGTTATGCATTCTTCCTCAATCGCACCGTGACCATCGAGCCTGAGCTGTACTACAACCAGAGCCTCAAGGATCACAGTGACTACTCCGGTTTCGGATTGCGCATCGGCTTCGGTATCTATTTCGAGTAATTATATGCTGAGCACTGAAGAACTGGTCGACAGACTCATCGACCTGTCGTTTGCCGAGGATATCGGCGACGGCGACCACACTACGCTCTGCTGTATCCCTGCTGATGCTATGGGACGCTCGCGCCTGATTATCAAGGAAGATGGCATCCTCGCTGGTGTGGAGGTGGCTAAAGAGGTGTTCCGCCGCTTTGATCCAGAGATGCAGGTGGAGGTAATCATGCCTGACGGCACACCCGTTAAGAAGGGTGATATAGCTATGATTGTCAGCGGACGAGTTCGCTCGTTGCTGCAGACAGAGCGCCTGATGCTTAACATCATGCAGCGTATGAGCGGAATCGCCACGATGACTGCCCGCTATGTGAAACGGCTGGAGGGAACTGGTACGCGTGTGCTCGATACCCGCAAGACCACTCCTGGCATGCGTATGCTCGAGAAGCAGGCCGTGAAGATAGGCGGAGGGTGCAACCACCGCATCGGACTGTTCGACATGATTCTTCTCAAGGATAATCATGTGGATTTCGCAGGAGGAATCATCAATGCTATTGACCGTTGCCACCAATATCTGGAGGAGAAGGGACTGAACCTCAAGATTGAGATTGAAGTGCGTAACTTCGACGAGCTCCAGCAGGTGCTCGACCACGGGGGCGTTGATCGTATCATGCTTGACAATTTCTCGGTGTCAGATACGAAGAAGGCAGTCGATATCATCAATCATCGTTTCGAGACAGAGTCTAGCGGAGGTATCACCTTCGACACCATACGCGACTATGCTGAGCAAGGGGTCGACTTTGTCTCCGTCGGAGCACTCACACATAGCGTGAAGGGGCTTGACATGAGCTTTAAAGCTTTCTGAAGAATTTATCTAAAACCTATTGACTATGAATAAACTACTAACCTTTTTCTACATGGCATTCGCCGTGTTCCTGGGAGCATGCACACAAGGCTCTTCTCAGCAGGTACAGATGTTGCAAACGGAAATACCGCAACGGCCTGCAGGGCAGCAGGATGTTTTACAACTTACCTGCGAACCCCTCGAGGTCGTGCGTGTCGGTTTTGTTGGCTTGGGTATGCGAGGACCAGGAGCCGTAGAGCGTTTCAGTCAGATAGAAGGTACTGATGTGAAGGCTCTATGTGATGTTGAGCCCGATCGGGTAGAAGCGTGCCAGCAGCTGCTCGAGAAATTTGGCCGTCCGCGTGCTGCAGCTTATAGCGGCTCTACTGAGGCGTATAAGGAAATGTGCGAGCGGGATGACATCGACCTAATTTATATCGCTACTGACTGGATTCATCATGTGCCCATCGCTCTCTATGCAATGGAGCACGGCAAGCATGTAGCCATAGAGGTGCCTGCCGCTATGAATCTCGAAGAAATCTGGCAGCTCATCAATACTTCTGAGCGCACTCGTAAGCATTGCATGATGCTGGAGAACTGTGTCTATGATTTCTTTGAGATGGCCGCCCTTAATATGGCTCAACAGCAGCTCTTCGGAGAGGTCGTACATGTAGAGGGATCCTATCTTCATAACCTCGATGACTTCTGGGGTGACTATTGGAACAACTGGCGACTGGACTATAATGCAAAGTTCCGTGGTGATGTCTATCCCACCCACGGTATAGGACCTGATTGTCAGGTGCTTAACATCCACCGCGGCGACCGAATGGAATATCTTGTGGCAGTAGATACCAAGCCTTTCAATGGACCGCGTGTAGTAAAGAAGCTCACAGGTAATGATTGTCCTGACTTCCAGAATGCTGATCAGACATCGACGCTCATTCGCACCGTCAACGGCAAGACTATGCTTATACAGCATAACGTCCTCACACCAAGGCCCTATAGCCGTATGTTCCAGATTGTGGGCACCGATGGATATGCCAGCAAGTATCCTGTCAATCAACTCCTGTTCCGTCAGGGACAGCTCGAGACTTCGGAGCCGGCTGACTATCAGAACCTCAATGCCCATTCCGCTATGCCCGACAGTCTCTGTCGAGCTATGTTGCACAAGTACTTGCCTGACTTCGTCAAAGAGCTGGAAGAAAAGGCCAAGAAGGTAGGGGGACACGGAGGTATGGACTTCATCATGGACTATCGCCTCGTTTATTGCCTGCAAAATGGGCTCCCCCTCGATATGGATGTCTATGATATGGCTGAGTGGTGCTGTCTCGGCGAACTCACACGCATTTCACTCGAGAATGGCTCTGCACCTGTAGCTATTCCTGACTTCACACGTGGCGCCTGGAACCGCATTCAAGGCTTCCATTACGCATTCAAAAACGAATGAGCTATGAAAGAGTTGAACGGCGTCATCAGTCATTTCCTGCTGAAGGGTACTGTCAGTGAGGTAAAGCCCTTGGGTAGCGGACTTATCAACGACAGCTATCTTGTCACTACTGCTGAGGCGGATCAACCAGATTATGTGCTGCAGCGCATCAATCATGCTATATTTACTGATGTTGAGCTACTGCAGCGTAACATCGAGGCTGTAACCCGCCATCTCCGTCGTAAACTCGAGGCTGAGGGTGTCGGTGACATACAGCGTCGCGTGTTGCAGTTCCTGTCTACTGACGAGGGCCGTACTTATCATTTCGATGGTACCAACTATTGGCGAATGTCTGTCTTTATCGCTGATACACTAACAATCGACGAGGTAACCCCACATTCCTCCTACGATGCAGGTAAGGCTTTTGGACGATTCGAACAGCAGCTCATCGACCTGCCAGAGACTCTCGGAGAAACCATCCCTGATTTCCATAATATGGAACTCCGGATCAAGCAGTTGAGCGATGCTGTCAGCTGTGATGCTGCAGGAAGAGTAGCCGATGTAGGTGCTGAGCTCGAACTCATCCGAAAGTATTCCGAAGAGATGTGCCTCGCTGAGCAGCTTCACCGTCAGGGATTGTTGCCCAAGCGCATCTGTCATTGTGATACCAAGGTCAACAACATGCTTTTCGATCACGACGGCAATGTGCTCTGCGTCATTGATCTCGACACAGTGATGCCGGCATACATTTTCTCTGACTTTGGCGATTTTCTTCGTACTGCAGCGAATACGGTTGCTGAGGATTCGCCCGAACTGGAGAAGATCGACTTCCGATGGGATATCTTTGAGGCTTTCTCGCGTGGCTATCTGGAGTCGACTGCATCGTTCCTGACCGACGTTGAGCGTGATAACTTGCCTTTCGCTGTAGCGCTCTTCCCCATGATGCAGGCTGTACGCTTCCTTGCCGACTATCTCAATGGCGATACCTATTACAAAATCAACTACCCAGAGCATAATCTTGTCCGTACCCGCAACCAGCTTCGCTATTTCCAGCGCGTGATGGAGCGGCGGTCAGATATGGAAAAGCTGATTCGCCAATTGTAAAGTACCCATCGGGAATCGCTTTTGATTTAGAGACTATTTGAAAAACCCCTCTGTTCTTAATAGTAGGACAGAGGGGTGATTGTTGCTAAAGCTAAAAACCAATCAGGTGTTATCTGCGATTGCCGCCGAAGCTACCGTGACTATTGCTGCCGCCGCTACGGCCTCCGCCAACGGAGCCTGCGCTGCGTGTTGTGCTGCCACCACTGGGGCGGCTAGTAGTAACGCTGGGGCGGCTAGTGGTAACACTGGGACGGCTAGTGGTGACGCTAGGACGACTTGTGGTGACGCTAGGACGGCTGGTGGTGACACTGGGTCGACTAGTAGTGACACTGGGCTGGCTGGGAGTGACGGTGGTACGACTCGGGCTGACGACGTTGGGACGGCTGGGAGCAACGCTAGGCTGAGTCGGGGTAACGTTGGGACGACTACCGCCAAAGGAACCATTAGAGCGTGAAGTGCCTACGGAAGGACCACCGGTGGTGCCTGTGCCTGTACCAGAACTGCGTGTTCCATCGAATGCTCCACCAGAGCGCGAGCCTCCCATAGTAGGACGGTCGCCCTGCGAACCTACGCCATTCTGCTGAGTACCTACACCGCCCTGAGGACGTTCGCCCATGCCGTTGTTATTCTGGCGGTCATTGACATTTCCTCCGAAACGTCCGCTGCCGAAGCCCCCCTGCTGTCCACCGCTGCGGCTGCCTCCAACATGGAGCGTGCGCTCGCCATCGTTGTTGGGACGGTCGTTGAAGCGTGTGCTGCCAGTGACGTGTGTAGAGCTGGGCCGGCTGCCGGGGTTGCCGCCACGATAGTCGCCGCGGTCCCATCCGTTGCGCATGCCGAAGTGCTGGTCGCGTGAACGATGCTCAGGACGGTAGTGGTCGCGACGTCCTTCGTAGAAACTGCGTCCTCCATTCATCCGCCAGCTGTGTCCGCCACGATAGGAAACATAGAAGGCGGGACGTCCGAAATAGAAGTAGTCGCGGTGAGGATAGCGTGCATAGATTCCGAAGTGCCAGTAGCCTGCGTCAAAGAACAGGGGACGGTAGAAATAGGTGGCTGCACGGTAGAGATCCCACTGCCACGAGTAGAGAATATAGCTCAGGTCGAGGTTGCGGCGCTCCCAGTAGGGGCCAAACACATCGTACTGGCTGGTAACACCCATGAGGTAGTCGAGGTTTATCTCGTAGGCTGCCTCATACTGAGCGTCAGTGAGGTTGAGCTCATAAGCCATCTTATCGGTGAGGAAGAGGGCTTCGTTGCGAGCCTGCTCGTAAGACATAGCGCTTGCTGATACTGCTACCGTCAGCATGGCCATCAGGGAAAGGATCATCTTCTTCATAGTTGTATTCTTTTTTATGGGTTATACATACTTAATTTTGTTTTCTGCTGCAAAATAACAGCTTTTTTTCAACGTGGGCAAAGGATTTTCCCTAATTTGGCGGGGGAAAATCCCTATAATACGAAAAAAAGTATTACCTTTGCACCAATAATTGATGATACAATGAGAAGACAGGGCGTTTTTTTCATACTATTGATGGTTTGGGCTGCGATAGCCCAAGCCCAGATGGAGGTGCGCCTTGAAGCTCAGTCGACGACAACTGATGGCGATCATACCCCGTTGTGGTTGAATGCCAACCGTTATGGGCTGAGCTCGCTGGAAAAGACAAATGGCTATGTGCGGGCAGGTCTGTTCCGTGATGAGCAGCAGGACTCCAGCCGCCTGCTTCGATGGGGCATAGGCGTTGATGTAGCAGCTACAAAAGGTTTTACCAGTGATATGGTTCTGCAGCAAGCTTATGGTGAGGTGGGCTTTTGGAAGGCACTACTCACCGTGGGCAGTAAAGAGCAGCCGATGGAACTCAAGAATAAGGAGCTGAGCACAGGATCTCAGACGTTGGGCATTAATGCCAGGCCCGTTCCCTCGGTGCGCCTGTCGCTGCCTGACTACTGGACGATTCCCGGAACGCGGGGGTGGATAGGCGTAAAAGGCCACCTGAGTTATGGTGTGACCACTGATGATGAATGGCAGCGTGACTTCACCGACGAGCAGACCCGATACACCGAGCATACTTGGCTACACACGAAGGCTGGCTTCATGAGGGTTGGTAAGCCTGGAAAGCCCTTTTCGGTGGAGCTTGGGTTGGAGATGGCAGCCCAATTTGGTGGTACTTCTTTTCTGCAAACGAACAGCACGGAGCTTAGCAGCGTGAAGAATGAAGGTGGTCTGAAAGGAATGTGGCATGCGTTGCTCCCCAGCGGCTATGAGTCGATAGAAAAGGACATTGAATACAAGAATATCGGTGGTAACCATCTGGGTAGCTGGTTGGTGCGTGTCAATTATGATACAGAAGGGTGGGGGGCATCGATTTATGCCGACCATTTCTTTGAGGATCAGTCGCAGATGTTTCACCTTGATTTCGATGGTTATGGGAGCGGAGAAGAGTGGGACAAATGGAAGGATGATGACTGGTTGGTTTATGACTTGCGTGACATCCTGCTGGGTGCTGAGATGCGCTTCAAGCATTTACGATGGGTGAACACTGTTGTAGCAGAGTTTATGTATACGAAGTATCAGAGCGGTCCCGTCTATCATGATCATACGCGTCATTTGTCTGATCATATTGGAGGCAATGATAATTACTATAATCATGTGGTGTTCACCGGCTGGCAGCATTGGGGACAGGTGATGGGTAATCCCCTTTATCGTTCTCCGCTGTATAATGATGATGGACGCATACTTGTAGAAGACAACCGCTTCTGGGCTTGGCATCTGGCCGCGACGGGAACTCCGTTCGACGGATGGAGTTATAGGGTGCTGAGCACTTGGCAGCGGGGCTTCGGCACCTATGACAAGCCGCTGGTTAGCCCGCGACGGAACATGAGTTTTTTGGCTGAAGTCGGATATCGCTTCCCAGAGACAGCTATGCTTGCGGGTTGGAGCGTGAAGGGTGCTTTGGGAATGGACAGAGGAGGCCTACTAGGCGATAACGTGGGTCTGCAGTTGACGATAGGGAAGACTTTAAAGATAGAAAGATGAAGACGATGAGACTACTGGCATTTGCCCTTCTAGCACTGCTGATGTCTGCGTGTGTAGAATTCCATACTTCAGAGAACGGAAAACTGGACGGTTTTTGGCAACTGACCCAAGTAGATACTTTGGAGAATGGCATTTCTGAGGATGTGGCACAAAGGATGATCTTCTGGTCGGTGCAGTCGAAACTGCTACTCATGCAGGATCGTCATGATATGACCCATGCTTACCTGGGCATATACTTCCATTTCGAACACGAAGGTGACAAACTGTGCGTTTATGATCCAACGATTGACAATCGACTGATCTCCGACAGCGTAGTGACTGAGGTGCGTATGTTAAGTTTCTACGGAGTTTATCATCTGAGAGAGGAATTCCGAGTGTTGCGATTGGAGTCAACAAAAATGACGCTCGAGAACGAGCGTCTGAGGATGCATTTCAGAAAGTTTTAAAGGAGTCGTTTTCCCCTTTTAGCAGAGAAAAAGACTCCCTGTCCCTAAACTTCTTAATCGAGCTTACTATATACCGAGTTGTTGCTCTTATATTCTGGCACGATTTGCTTCATCTTGCCCACCGTCTTCATGTCATCGAACTCCTTACTGATGCTGTACAGCTGGTCGATCTCCTGACACACTTCGGCATAATCGTACTCACGCACCTGAGCGATGCGTATCTTCTCGTGGAATGAAGGCTTGGTGGTCTCCTGCTCGTTGAGCACTTCCTCATAGAGCTTTTCTCCTGGACGCAGACCCGTGTACTTGATCTCAACATGCTTAGCACCGCTGAGGAGAATCATACGCATAGCCAAGTCGGCAATCTTCACTGGTTGTCCCATATCAAAGACGAATATCTCACCACCATTGCCCTTCGTTCCCGCTTCTAGCACAAGCTTACAAGCCTCTGGTATCAACATGAAGAAGCGGATGATGTTGGGGTCGGTGACTGTAATGGGACCTCCTTGTTTGATCTGCTCCTTGAATAGGGGAATGACGGATCCGTTGGAGCCCAGAACATTGCCAAAACGGGTTGTGACAAACTGTGTTACGCCAGCTACTTTACCGTCCTTGATAGCCTTGTCGAGACTCTGCACATAGATCTCGCAGATGCGCTTTGAGCATCCCATGACATTGGTGGGATTGACCGCCTTATCGGTAGATATCATCACAAACTTCTGCGTGTTGTGCTTCACGGCAAGGTCGGCTATCACGCGCGTACCTATTATATTATTGCGTACGCTCTCTGAGGGGTTATCCTCCATCATGGGCACATGCTTATAGGCAGCAGCGTGGAACACATAGACAGGATGATATTGCCTGAATATCTCGTCCATATAATCGCGCTCGCAAATGCTAGCCACGATGGTGTGAGTCTTGATGTGGGGCCATTCCTTCTGCATCATTAACCTGACGTCGTGCTGAGGGGTTTCTGCCTGGTCAATAAGAACCATTTCAGATGGATTATAAACAGCAATTTGTCTCACCATCTCACTGCCTATGCTGCCTGCTGAGCCAGTAATCATGATGCATTTGCCGGTTAGCTGTTTACCTACGGAATCCATATCGACTTGTATCTCGTCGCGAGGCAGCAGATCCTCGATACTGATCTCCTTCAGCTGCGGCTCTGAGCCTAGGGCTTGTTCTGTGCCCGTCATCTCCTTTTCGCGCTGCTCGATATAAATGTTGATTCCTGCCTTGATCAGTTCATCCTGGAAGTGCTGGTTGTTGCGGAAGTCACGCAGACGATAAGGGGAGACGATAAGTGCCTCAATCTTGTTGGCTTTCATTGTCTCTACAATATGCTCGTCTACCATCCGCACTTTCGAGCCCATGAGAATATGCCCTTCCATATCCTTCTCAATTGTGACAAAGCCTTTTAGCTGGAAGCGCATGGGTTTCTCCGTTCGTATATGCTTGGCGATAGCAATACCGTCGTTCTTTACACCGTAGATATAGGTGCGCTTAGCTCGTCTGCTGGCAAAAGCTACATCGTAGAAAGTCTTAACCATGATGCGCAGGATCCACATGAGGAATGTGGCGACAGCAAATGCCGCGACAATCTGCGATCCGGTAATGAGTGTGAACATCTCCGAGTGGTCCATGAGCAGCTTGTGGATAATAAAGGCGATGCTCGACCCGAAAATCATCGCGTAGCCCACTCGCTGCAAGTCTACAAACGTGGAATAGCGCAGGATACCGGAATAGGTGCGGAAGATGCGGAAACCGATGTTGTAGAAGACCAGGAAGATGACAATCGACAGAGACAACAACTCCATTGTGTGCATCGTGCGCACGCTACGGTTGAAGAGCAGGAATACGAAAAGGTAGGATGCAAAAACAATGGCGTTATCAATCAGAAGTATACACCAGAATGGAAGTGTGTTCCGGTTGAAGTACCAATTAGCTATTCTATCTAAGTATTTGGTCATAAACTAGTTCTTTCAGGCTGCAAAGATATTAAAAAAAACACAATTACTCGCATACTTTCTCTTTTTTTTTTCATGGTACTAAGGAAAATAAAGAAAAATCAATTTTAACTCTAGAATTTCTTGCCAAAAACGATGTTAGCCAACGTTTTCCCGATGATTTTCAAGTCGAACCACCAGGAACGATGTTCCAGGTAATAGAGGTCGAGTTCTAGGCGTCGCAGCATTTTGTCCATCGTGTCGGTATATCCGTTGTAGAGGGTGGCGTAGGATGTTATGCCTGGCCGGATCTTGTAGAGCTCCACATATCGTGGGTCGTGCTCAAGAATCTGGTCGATGAAGTATTTCCGTTCAGGTCGCGGACCTATCAGCGACATGTCACCTTTGAGTACGTTCCACAGCTGCGGCAGTTCGTCGAGATGGTGTGAGCGCAGCCAGCGGCCGAAGGGTGTCAGACGGTCATCGTTGGCCTCTGCCAGTTGGGGAATACCATTCTGCTCGTTGTTGACAATCATTGTGCGAAACTTGTAGATGTTGAAAGGCTTCCCTCCTAGTCCGATGCGCTCCTGAATGAAGATGGCCGGCCCTTTTGTAGTGATTTTCAGGATGATATATATAACAAGATAAACAGGTGCTAGAATGATTAGTCCCAGCGCTGATGCTATGATGTCAAACAGTCGTTTACTCATGTTGTCGGTGTTTTAGTATTGGCGAGGTACACTTGGTTGCCGTGTCTCGTTATGGCTTGATTGAGTATGTAGTGAAACAACATCCAGACGATGATGTCGATGAGGATGATGACACTGAAATTGCAGAACTGCCAGAGAATCAGGTTGAGCAGCGTGTAGGCCACAGCTAGCGAGAGGATGCAGATGAGTGCCTGATGCTGGTTCAAGCCCGAACGCATCAGCTTGTGGTGGATATGGTTCTTGTCAGCCTGGAAGATGGGTGCACCGTGACTCAGTCTGACCAACGATACACGTACGACATCGTAGACGGGCACGACGAGCAGCGTGTACGACAGCATCATTGAGTCGAGCCGGAAGGGAGCCACGTTGGGATTATCCATTGTGAACTTTACGAAGAGGAATCCAAGGATATAGCCTAGTGTCAGCGATCCTGAGTCGCCCATGAATATCTTCTGGTTTTTCTCCACACGTCCCCAGATGTTGTAGTATAGGAACGGGATAAGGACGCCCATCAGTCCTGCAATGAGAATGCTGTAGATGTACATCCTCTCACGCATGAAACAAATGAGAAATCCTCCCAGTGCAAACAGCGACAGTCCTGCTGACAATCCGTCGATTCCATCGATAAGATTGATGGCGTTGCAGGTGAAGATGATTATAAACACGGTGAGTGGAGCACCTACTGCAAAGGGTATCTCGTTGATGCCCAGAAAGCCGTAGAGGTTGTTGATGTAGAGTCCTGACAGCGGCAGCAGTGTGGCTGCGATGATTTGAGCCGTGAATTTCGAGCGGGCTCCCAATCCTACGAGGTCGTCGATGATACCTACGCAGTAGATAATCATCAGGCTGCAGAAGAAGCAGATGGACCACAAGCTGAAACTTACCTGGTGGTCGCCCATGCGATAGTTGCTTGCTATGATCACCACCATCGTGGCCAGCAACATGCTAGGCATGAAACTGATACCTCCCAGCCGTGGAATAGCGTTGTGATGTATCTTCCTTCCGTCGGGCAGGTCGTAGAGGCCTTTCTTCTTGCAGAAGTTCAATATCAGAGGCATGATAATGAATCCGCATAAAGCGCTCAACAGGAAGGCTCCAACTATGTAGAGTATATATTGCGTCATAGGCAATTTTAATTGTCTTTAATATAATAACACGAAATGTCGCTTAATATTGCATTGTGGCATGTTTTTTTCTCTACCGGCGTCTTGAGCCAACTGCTCCCTCGAAGTAGTCCGGCAGTTCTATGCCGTCCGAACTCTGATTGGTGTGTATCAGCTCGGTGCTTTCTACTTTAGTCGAAACGGAAATGTTACTCAAGTTACTAGCTAGGTGATTGCCTTCTAAATGCCTTGAAGGACTTTTTCCTCCAGATAACTACGACAATCATTCCCCCTTCTCTAGTCGGTAACTGATACCCTTTGGGGCTTTGACCGTTGATTTCACGCTGCCGTCGGGCCTACGTTCGTGCCTGATGCTGACAGCACCCAGCGGTGTGGGGAAAGTGCCTTCGGCCCACTTCAGCCGACCAAGATGAGGTGTGATGACCAACTTGCGACAGCCAGGCTCCTTCACTTCTACGCCCAGCACATAGCGCGAGAGCCAGGCCGTAGGGCCAGAGGCCCATCCGTGACAGAACGAGTGGCGGTAGCTCAGGTAGCAGTAGCCGCCGTATTCACGGTGCACGTCCACCTTTCCTGCAGGCACTAGCTCATCGATGCGCCCGGCGTTTTCAAGCCATCTGAGGTCGAAATCCTCCCAGAACGTTGTTGCTCCCAGGTCAAGCATCGCTCCCCAGTACTCGCTGATGATGTCCATCGCCTGCTCGTAGCATCCTGCCTTTGCCAGTGCCTCAAGCATATAATAGCCGTAGAACGTTGAGAATCCTTTGCTGCTGAATTCACCGCTCGGCTGTTCTAGGCCTGCCAGCATCTTAAGTGCCCTTGCCTGTTGCAGCCCGTTGTCGGCCATCACCTTCCTGCTCATGCGGCTTGCTATGTCGCGGCATTTGGCAGCATGTTGCTCGTCGCCCAGCACCTGGCAGATCTCCTCTGCGCTCTGCATGGCCCAAGTGATCAGCGCCCTGTAGCCAGCCTCTACGCCCTTGATGTTGGGCGATGAGGGCCAGTCGAGGAAGCGCCAACCTTGTCCTGACCGTCCCTCCAGATACTCTGTGCCGTCTACTTCCACCAGCGGGTCAATCTTGTCGATAAGGCCCATGATGTAGGGACGATGCCGCTCTAGCAGTTTGCGGTCGGCACCCCGCATATACCAGTCGTGATGGATGATGAGGTACCACAGCGAGTAGCTGCTCATGCCGTTGAGCCATCGTGGCAGCGGGTATTGGGCGATGGCCAGGTCGAGAGAGCGAGGCACTACCTCGTTTTGTCCGAATACCGACATAACAGTCTGCACTTCCGGGTGCATGTCGCCCAGCCATACTGCGCGGTCGCGCTTGATGCCGTCCCACAGGTATTCCTGCATGCATAGGTGCACGGTGTATGCTCCTGTAAGCCAGATGCTGTCGAGGCGCGCATCGCTCGAGTGGAACGAGCCCACGTAGGGGATGTCGCGAAAGCGCAGGATGGCTGTGGCCTCCTTCAGCTGCAGCCGGCGGTTACGGTCGAGCAGGTCGATGCGCACAAAGCGGAATCCTGAGGACCCTACTTCTAGCTGTCCGTAACGCGGCACGATGTAGATAGCATCACGCGTAGCGTGGTCGTTGGTGGCATACCCCTTCCTGTTCTGCCCGCCGTCGGCATCGGCACAACACTCGCCCACGCTCTCGCCAAATCGGATGCGAACGGCTGTAGAAGCAGCGTTGCACGACCCGATGACAAGCTTCAAACCGCCGTGCAGCTCTCGCCCATAGTCTAAGATGAGCGTTGCTGTGTCGTTGTCAGCCGTCTGCATCAGGCAGGTTGGCATTCCCGCCATATCGGGCTGACCCGTACCTTCGCGCAACAGCACGTCCTGCTGCTGGATGTTACCTCGTTGCCAGACGATGCGCTGTGGCACTAGATAAGCTCGTGTCAGCTGGTCGGTTGTGGCCTTAGCAGAGCCGAAAGTGGGGGGCAGATGTTGTGCCAGTCGCATCGTGTCAGGCTGGTCATTCTCATGGGCAGATGTTGCTTGCAGGAGTGCTGCAATGTTACCTGCAGAGGTAGCGTTGATGCCTGTTATGCTGAGAAGTAGCATGATTGGTATGACGCTGACTTTTAGGTGGTTCATATTGCTTGTAGTTTTCGTTTTACATGGATAGAGAGTGGATTTGATTCTCTTCTGTTTCTCATTGCAAAGATACGAATAATTTTCCAAACTAACAAGAAAAATCACAAAAAGTTCAGTGCTGCTGCCCTAGGCATCCAAGTCGACGTGGTTTTGCTACAGAGGCAAAAGGCCGACAAATTCAAGGCAAGTTGGCCTCTGAGCTAAAGCAGATGGGCTGAAGGGCTAAAGCAGGTAGGCCTCGGGGCAGAAGTAGATGTGCTGAGGGGGGGATTTTTATTCAATCTCATCGCAATAATCTGCAGGGCAACTGCGTTATTAGAATAATGAGTATAAGAGTATCAATCATAACTGCAACATACAACAGTGCCTCTACGATAGAGGATACTTTGAAGTCGGTGCTGGGTCAGACCTATCAAAACATTGACTATATTGTGGTCGATGGTGGGTCGAAAGATGCAACGATGGACATCGTCAGACGGTATGAGCCGTTGTTCGATGGGCGCATGCGATGGATATCGGAGAAGGACGACGGCATCTACGATGCAATGAATAAAGGCATCCGAATGGCTCAGGGCGACGTGGTGGGCATCATCAACAGCGACGACTACTTCACCTCGTCTGATGTGCTTGAGCGAATGGTGGCGGCGTTCAGTAACGATGATGTCAGTCTCGATGCAGTTTACGGCGATATCCATTTCATCCGTGACGGCGAGCCTGACAGGTGCATCCGCTATTACAGTTCAAAGCGTTTCCATCCGCGCTGGCTCCGTTTCGGCTTTATGCCTGCCCATCCCTCGTTTTACGCCCGTCGCACGGTATTCGACGAGGCTGGCCTTTACAAGACCGACTATCAGATTGGTTCTGACTACGAGATGATGGTTCGCTTGTTCAGAAAGCAGAAGATCAGGGCGAAGTACCTTCCTATGGATTTCGTCACTATGCGCACGGGAGGAACCAGCACGCGCAATGTGCGCAGTCGTTTGCAGCTGATCAAGGACGATGTGCGAGCCTGTCGCGAGAATGGTATCTACACCAATGCCGCTATGATCAGCTTGAAGTTCCTCTACAAGATTTTCGAATGGAAGTGGTGATAAGGCAAAGCACAAGCATGGGTTAGCGAAGGGCTGAAGGATCTTTCATAGTAGCTTCTGCACAAGTCACCGACGGATCATACCAAATCCCCCTCCCCTCGGGAGGGGAAGGGGTTGGGTCATTATCTTTTCTTCATCTGGTCGCGCAGGCGCTGCATCTCTGCCTGCTGTTTCTGCATGGCTTCGAGACGGGCGGCAAGACCACTCTGCTTCTTCGGATTGTTCTTGTTCTCCCTGTAGTTGGCCTCCAGCTTCGCCAGCAGGGCTGCGTCGTCAGTAGTCTTGCGCAGCGCCCACATGATGGCTGCAGAGAAGAACAACGAGATGAAGTAGTAGAAGTTCAGACCGCTGGAGTAGTCGTTAAAGATGAAGAAGAACATGAGCGGCATGATGTACATCATATACTGCATCATCTTCATCTGCTGTGCCTGCTGTCCTATCATCTGATCACGCTGCTGGCGCATAGTCATGTAGGAGTAGAGTATGTTGCTGACGCAGAAGAGGATGCAGGTGAGTGAGAGGTGGTCGCCAATGCCCCAGATGGGCTTCGACCATTCAAAGATGGGATCGTAGGTCGAGAGATCGTTCATCCAGAGGAAACTCTCGCCTCGCAGCTGGATGGCATTGGGCACGAAGAAGAACATCGCAATCCAGATGGGCATCTGTATAAGCATGGGCAGGCATCCTCCCAGCGGGCTCACGCCGTACTGTGAGTACATCTGCATCTGCACCTGGTTCTTCTGCATCTGATCCTCTGGCTTGTCGTATTGCTTGGTGGCCTCCTCGATCTTTGGCTTCAGCACGCGCATCTTGGCACTCGACATGTAGCTCTTCTTCACCATGGGGAAGGTGAGGGCCTTCAGCAGCAGGGTGATAAGGATAAGTACTATGCCCATGCCCAGACCCAGCGATGTGAGCCCGTCGAAGACGTAGAGCGTGAACCATCTGTTGATCCATCTCACGAGCCACCATCCCAGATAGACGAGGCTCTGGAGGTCGAGGTCGCGTCCAAACTGGCTCTGCTTGTCGATGTTCTTCAGAATCTGGAAGTCGTTGGGACCGAAGTACATCTCAAACTCTGCAGCCTGCTGGGTGTCGAAGGGCGTCTGCAGCTCGGCGGCAAACGACTTGAGGTAGTGCGACTCCTTCTGATGCATCGTGCTGGCAAGATAGGCTCCCTTCTCAAACTGAGTCTTCGGAATGAGTACTGCAGCGAAGAACTGCGTCTTGAATGCCACCCAGTCGATAGCTTCCTCGGGATTCTCCGTGTCGTCGCCTCCTTCACTCAGGTGCTCGGTGTCGCCGCTGGCCTCACGATAGGTGAGCGAGGTGTAGCGGTTCTCAAAGGTATAGCCGCGCTCCTGCTGCCGGCAGGAGTCTTTCCACACTACATTCATCAGTTTGCGCCCGGGTTCATAGAGCTGATCCATTCCCTCTGTCTTGATGCTGAAGTGCATCAGGTAGCTCTCGCCCAAGCTGTAACGCATCACTATCTTGGCACCGTTGGCCCCCTCTGCAGTCAGCGTGGCGCCCTTTTCGCTCACTTCTGAAGGCTGGAAATAGAGTTCACCAGTGCTGATGTATTCCTTGTTGGCATTGGCGGGAAGGGTGAAGGTCAGCTGCTGGTCGCGCTCGTCGAAGAGGGTCACGTCAGCATTGCCTCTGTAGTCCTTATATCCCATCACCTTGGCTTTCTTCACGATGCCGCCCTTGGTGCCCAGAGTGAGCTCTACCTTGCTGTTCTTCAGCACAATGTCCTCGCCCTGTTGCTCTTGCATAGCCGTAAAGAAGATGCGGCTACTGTCGGCCTTTAGCTGCTGTGCAGCCAGCTGTGCAGCGTCGATGGTGTCCTTGGGGGCAGGATTGGCTTTAGCTATCGAGTCTAGCCTCATCTGCTCCTGCTGAGCGGCAGCCTGCTGTTCGGCAGCCTGTTTCTGTCCGTACCAGCTGAAAACAATGAGCACGACGGCGATGAGCACAAAGCCTGTAAGTGTGTTTTTGTTCATATTTCTATCCAGTGTTTACTTTATTATTTAATAATGTTCGCGCGAGACGTCCCGGCAAATCAAGGTGCAAAGGTACGAATAAAAATGAAGAAATAAGAATGAAGAGGCAGAAAAAGCGCCTTCTGAATGTTTTTTTTAGGTTTTGCTTACCATTTTTCAAATAAAATCGTTATCTTTGCACCTAGTTATGAAAAGAATCATGTTGACATTAGCGGCTGTTCTGACGCTCAGCGTCGTAGCCGCACAGGAGAATGACCCGCTCGACGGGCAGTATTATAAACTCTTTGCGCCACTCACGTTCTATCACTCTGTGGCCGGTGAGCAGTTGTCAATAGCCTCTAATAACCCTGACGAAGTGAGCAGGGCTATAGATCAGGCACTGATGCACGTCTATCTCAACCGTCCTGACTTGGTTGAGGTGACCGAGCAGGAGCAGGAGCAGTCGGGCGAGTTACGTCAGGACATCATCGACCAGCCGGTGGTGCAGGCTGCTACGATGGTCGAGCAGTCGGCTCCGCTGCCTGATGCTCCCGAGGCCGACCCCGTAGAGGTGGTAGTGGAGAAACCCAAGTTCTGGACGCGCAAGGGCGACGGTTTCCTGCAGTTCATGCAGAACTACGTCAGTAGCAACTGGTACAAGGGTGGTGAGAGCAACTACTCGGCAGTGGGAAGCCTGACGCTGGAGGCAAACTACGACAATAAGTCGAAGTGGAAATGGGACAACAAGCTAGAGATGAAACTCGGCTTCCAGACCTCCCGCACGGATACTGTACATAAGTTCAAGGCCAACGAAGACCTTTTCCGCTATACCGGTAAGGTGGGTCTACAGGCAGCCAACAAGTGGTACTACACCCTGCAGGTGCTGGCCTATACCCAGTTCGCACGAGGCTTCAAGTCCAACAACCGGAAGACCTTTTCCGACTTCATGTCGCCTTTCAACTTCAACGTCGGTCTCGGTATGGAATACAAGGTGGAGTGGTTCGACAAGAAACTCACGGGAACCATCAACCTCTCGCCTCTTGCCATCAACTATCGCTATGTCGACCGTACGGCGCTGGCTAAGAGCTTCGGTGTGAAGACCGACAAGCACACCCACTCGCTGACAGACTTCGGTTCGCAGGTGACAGCCTCCCTGCAATGGAAGATCAATGATGTGGTCACCTGGAAGACTCGCTTCTACGCTTTCACCAGCTATCACCGTGCACAGGTGGAGTGGGAGAACACTTTCTCGCTTAAAGTGTCGAAGTATATCACCGCCAATCTCTTCCTCTATCCTCGCTTCGACGACTCGAACATTTGGGATGATGATCTCGGTTATTGGCAGTTCAAGGAGTACTCCTCACTGGGCTTTTCCTACAATTTCTAGCTTTTTTGCAAAAAAAACATGAAAAAATTTGGTGGAACGAAAAAAAGTGCGTAACTTTGCACCCGCTAAACGAAAGGATAGCGATAGAGAAGCACTTGGATGGCTCCCTAGCTCAACTGAATAGAGCATCTGACTACGGATCAGAAGGTTGTGGGTTTGAATCCCGCGGGAGTCACTTACGGAGTCTGCAAGTTTCTTGATTACAAGAGCTTGCAGATGTTTTTTATAGGAATAATTGAACAAAAATAGAAGTAAAATGAAAAAGACTTTCATCGCAATGATGGCCATGCTGATGACTGCAGCAACAGCTGGCGCTCAGGACAACAAATGGCTGCAGGATGTTAGACTCAGCGGATACGGTATGATACAGTTCCAGGGTCAGGACAAGGTGACCGACAAGCAGAACACATTTAATCTGCGCCTGGCTCGTGTGTCGCTTGAAGGCCGTGCCCACAACGACTTTGCCTATAAGGCACAGATGCAGATTAACGGCAATACCAGCGAGGGTTCTAGTGCCATCCGCCTGGTCGACCTCTTTGCCGAGTGGCAGAAGCTCGACTTTGCCCGTGTGAAGTTCGGACAGTTCAAGCGTCCGTTTACCTTCGAGAATCCCATGCACCCCATTACGCAGGGCTTCATGTCCTATTCTCAGAACGTGTCTAAACTGTCAGGCTTCAGTGATCGCACCGGCGAGCATGCCAGCAACGGCCGTGACATCGGTCTGCAGCTGCAGGGTGACCTGCTGAAGCTGTGGGGACACTACTGGTTCCACTATCAGGTGGGAGTGTTCAATGGTGAGGGCATCAACGTGAAGGACAAGGACAACCGCAAGGATATCATCGGCGGCGTGTGGCTCATGCCGCTCGAAGGGCTGCGCCTGGGTGCCTTCGGATGGAAGGGCAACCGCGTGGGTGTAGGTGACAAGACGCGCTATGCCCTCTCTGCCGAATATTCGAAGAATGACTGGACGGTTCGTTCGGAGTACATCCACAGCAAGGGTATGGGTGCTGATGCAACGAAGGGCGACAAGGCCGACGGTCTCTATGCTCTTGCTATCGTGCCCATCATCAAGAATAAGTTTCACTTCAAGGCCCGCTATGATGTCTATCGTGATGAGAAGGCCTGGTCGTCGGCAAAGATCTATTATGAGGGGGGTCTCGACTATCTCTTCACCAAGAACCTCCAGCTGAACGTGGAGTATGCCCGTGTCAACGAGCGTGTGGGAAGCCATAATTATAACCTTGTAGACGTTGAGCTCGATGTACGTTTCTAGAGTATTACTCATCTATACCGGCGGTACCATCGGCATGAACCGCAACCCACTGACAGGCGCTCTCGAACCTTTCGACTTCGAGCACCTGCGCAGTTGTGTTCCCGAACTGGAGCAGTTTCAGACGGAGATTGCAACCTATCAGTTCAATCCTCCCATCGATTCCAGCGACATGTCGCCCAAGCTGTGGACAGAGCTGGTGCACATCATCAGCGACCACTATGCTGATTATGACGGCTTCGTCATCCTGCACGGCACCGACACGATGGCCTATACAGCCTCAGCCCTGTCGTTCATGCTTCAGAACCTGACCAAGCCCGTCATTCTCACAGGCAGTCAGCTGCCCATCGGACAGCTGCGTACTGATGGTAAGGAAAACTTGATAACCTCCATCGAGATAGCTGCAGCCCGCCATCAGGATGGTACGGCCGTTGTGCCTGAGGTGTGTATCTATTTCAGCGGACATCTGATGCGTGGCAACCGCACGACAAAGCAGAGTGCTGATGAATTCAACGCCTTTGAGTCGTTCAACTATCCCCATCTGGCTGATGCCGGTGTGCAGATCACTTATCATGAGGAGCTCATCCATCGTCCAAACTTCAACAAGCCGATGGTGCCTCACTTCCAGCTCGATGCCAATGTCATCATCTTCTCGCTGTTCCCAGGTGTGCGCGAGGACCTGATACGCCACATCATCGCCACTCCCAATCTGAGGGCTATCGTCATGCGCACCTTTGGCAGTGGCAATGCTCCCCAAAGCCCTTGGCTCATCGGAGCGCTGAAACAAGGAACGGCTTCCGGCAAGGTCATTGTCAATATCAGCCAGTGTCTGCAGGGATGCGTCGAGATGGGACGCTATGACACGGGCTATCAGTTGAAGGAGGCTGGCGTGATCAGCGGCTGCGACTCTACCGTCGAGGCAGCTGTCACCAAGCTAATGTATCTGCAGGGTAAGTACGACAATCCCGAGCTGGTTCGCAAGTTGATGAACCAGAGCATTTGTGGCGAGGTGTCTATGTAGATTTGAGATTTGAGGTTTGAGGTTTGAGGTTTGAGATTTGAGATTTGAGGGGTCTCGGCTCTATACCGTCATTTGATGCCCAACTTGTTGAGTGCCTGCTGGTAACGGCGGGCATTCTGCATATGTTCGGACAGGGTGCAGGCAAAGTTGTGGGTGCCTGAGAAGTCCTCTTTGGCACACATGTAGAGATAGTCGTGCTGGGCAGGATTGAGTACTGCTTCAATCGCCTGTACTGACGGCACGCGGATGGGGCCGGGCATCAGTCCTGCATACTTGTAAGTGTTGTAGGGACTTTCCACTTCGAGGTGGCGGTTTAGTATGCGCTGCAGTGTGAAGTCCTTCAGGGCATATTTCACCGTTGGGTCGGCCTGTAGCAGCATGCCGCGCTTCAGTCGGTTGAGGTACATTCCGGCTATCATGGGCTTCTCAGCATTGTTGGCCGTCTCCTCGTCGATGATGCTGGCCAGCGTCGCCACCTCGTTGGGAGTCAGGCCTTGAGCAGCAGCCTTTTGCTTTCGGTCGGCGTTCCAGTAGGCGTCATGCTCGCGCTTCATGCGTTGCATCAGTCCGTCGAGACTCACGTTCCAATACACTTCGTAGGTGTTCGGCACGAAGAGACAGGCAATTGTTGCTGTGTCGTAGCCCAACTGCTGGCAGTAGTCCTGGCTGCAGAGCGCTGAGGCCAGCGACGCGCTGTCGAGCATCAGTTTGGCGCTGAGCTTGGCAGCCATACGGTCCATCGTGCGCACTTCTGGCACAGTGAGCATCACGGGAGTCTGCTGGCCGTTGCGCAGCATGCGGAATACGTCGAGGGCCTGCTGTCCGGGCTCGATGGCATAGCGGCCTGTGCGCAGGTGCTGCCCGTAGTCGTTGTACGAGGCCAGTCGCTTCAGCCCCTTCATGCCCTGTTCGCTGCATGCGCCTGAGAGCTTACTGTAGACAGAGTCGGCTGTGTCATCAGTGTCTATATATAAATAATGTGTAGCCGTGCCGGTCAGCATCGGAGCACATAATTGCCGGTAGATGATGAACGCCCAAGCTGCTCCCACAATCAACAACAGGGCGAGGACAGCAAGGATATAATGCTTCTTTTTCAATGATTTCATGCTCATAGTTTAAAAAAACGGTGCAAAGTTAGTGATTTTTGCGGAAAAATGGCTATCTTTGCGCATAAAAAAACTAAAAGCGCTATGAAACTCCGTTTCTCCATACACTATCGCACCGAGTGGGGACAGCAGCTGATGGCTGTTCTGAGTTACCGATATCTCGACGGCAGCGAGCGTTCTTCGCGCGTGCCGCTGCTCACACAGGATGGTGAATGCTGGCAGGCAGAGACATCAGTGGTCGAGTCACGCCGCACTCCCATCACGTCGTTTTCCTACATTTATATCGTTGCTGATGGCGACGGCGAGGAACTGCGTCGCGAGTGGTCGCAGGTGCCTCGTACTTTCGCCTTCGATCCTTCCAAGACCTATGTGCTCAACGACCAGTGGCGTGATCTGCCTCTGGCGGCACATCTCTATACTGCGGCCTATGGGGTGACCACCCATCGTGACGACAGTCAGATTGACAACCCGTTGCCGCTCTTCCGGAAGACGTTGCTCTTTCGAGTCGCAGCCCCACAGCTGCAGGCCGGTCAGGAGGTGGCCATCATTGGCAGCCATCCCGTGCTTGGCTCGTGGAGTCCGGCCCGTTATCAGGTGATGCAGCATGCAGCCCATCATGAATGGATGCTCACCCTGAATGCCGATGCCCTTCAGTTGCCTCTTGAGTTTAAGTTTGTGGTCGTCGATGGACAGACACACCAGCTGCTGCAATGGGAAGAGGGCGACAACCGACAGGTGGAGGGAACTATTGCCGACGGCGAGGTGCATGTGGTTGGGGGCGATTCGCTGCATTTGGCCGAGCAGCCTTGGAGGGCAGCTGGCGTCAGCATTCCCGTCTTCGCGCTGCGCAGCGAGCAGTCGTGTGGGGTAGGGGACTTCGGCGATCTCTACCGCTTCGTCGACTGGGCTGTGGTTGTAGGCATCAAGGTCATTCAGCTGTTGCCTGTCAACGACACCACCAATAGTCACCAGTGGGGCGACTCCGACCCCTACAACATCACTTCAGCCTTCCGCTTGCATCCACACTATATCGACCTCAACCAGCTAGGCCCCCTGAAGAACAAACAGCGCATGACTGCCTTCCGCAGACAGCAGCGTGAACTCAATTCCCTGCCTTATAGCGACTATGAGGCCGTCGACCGCGTCAAGATGGACTATCTCGAGGCTTTCTATCAGGAAAACCACCAGCAAGTCCCGTTCGACGACTTCGTGCAGGAGCAGCTCCATCTGCAGTTGAAGCGAGCTGCTGACTATGCACGCTCCAAGGGAGTCATTCTCATGGGCGACCTGCCCATTGGTGTCAGTCGCGACAGCCGTGATGTCGCCGAGCATCCTTCATGCTTCAATCTCGACAGTCAGGCAGGCACACCGCCCGACAGCAGCTGTCGGCAGGGACAGAACTGGGGATTCCCCACTTATAACTGGAACGACGAAGCCCTTGCACCTTGGCTTGAGCGTCGCCTGAAGTGGATGGAGCAGTATTTCGACGCCCTTCGCATCGATCATGTGTTGGGCTTCTTCCGCATCTGGGAGATACCCGAGGAGCAGCTCTTCGCCACGATGGGACATTTCTCGCCCGCCCTGCCTCTCACGGCTGGCGAGATAGAATACTATGGGCTGCCCTTCCGTCGCGACTTCCTCACGCGTCCTTTCATCAACGACCGTGTTGTCGATCGTCTTTTCGGCATTCATGCCCAGTACGTGCGCGACACCTATCTGGTGAAGCGGGCCTATGGCCTCTACGACCTGCGTGACGAGGTGTCCACACAGCGGCGCATACAGGCGTGCTTCGACGGACGCGGCGACGAGAACAGCCTCTGGATTCGTGATGCTCTCTATCGGCTGGTGAGCAATGTCCTCTTCCTTGAGGACCCGCATCAGCCCGAGATGTATCACCCCCGCATCCAGGCCTGGCAGGAGCCCGTCTACGAAGCACTCTCCTCCGACGAGAAGGATGCTTATATGCGCATCTACAATAATTACTTCTACCAGCGTCACAATGTCTTCTGGGGGACGACGGGCTATAACCGGCTCTCACGCCTGCAGCGCTCCACCTCTATGCTCCTCTGTGCTGAGGACCTCGGCCTGCTGCCTTCCTGCGTAGCGCCTGTGCTCGACAGCCTGCGCATCCTCACCCTCGAGATTCAGCAGATGCCCAAGCAGGCCGGCGAGGAGTTCAGCCATCTCGACGGCAACCCCGTGCGCAGCGTCAGCACCATCTCCACTCACGATATGGCTCCCCTTCGCCTCTGGTGGCAGGAGAACCCCGAGCGGGCCCAGCGCTACTTTGCCACGATGCTCCAGAAGCAAGGACGTGCCCCCGAGCAGCTGCCCGCCCATCTGGCTGAAGAGATCATCGCCCGGCACGTCTACTCTCCCTCTATGCTTTGCATCCTGCAGCTGCAGGACTGGCTCGCTATGGATCATGAGCTGCGTTCCCGCCAGCTCCGCGACGAGCGCATCAACATTCCGGGTGATCCTGGCAACCGCTGGCAGTGGCGCATGCATCTCACCATCGAGCAGCTTCTTCAAGCTGACAAGTACAACGCAAAACTGCGCACGATGATCGTGCGCAGCAAGCGGTGAAACATTCTCTTTGCAGGCTTAGAGGTAGAGTCCGAAGGAGAGTGAGCGGAACTTCACACCACCGTCCTTGAGCACGTCGTCGTTCGAGTATTTCACGTAGAAGGGGAAGTCGGCGATGCGCATGTTGAGCATCCAGTCGATGGTGAATGGGCGCTGGCGTATCTTCTTCTCAGTGTGCTGAAGCTTGTCGCCCAGCAGCTTGTAGCGTGTCTTGATCGACGCGTAGGCGTTATAGTTGAATATGGGGCCGAAGCCGATGGCAAAGCCGTCGCCGAAGTCGTGTTCGTAGCGGAGTGTTGCCGTGAGAGAGAATACTTTGATACGCGAGAACTTCGGCTCGAACTCCAGCGGCATCTTCTCAACGGTGACGTTGCCATCAGGCCCCTTGGTGAAGTGCATGTCGTCGGTCATGCGGTAGTTGCGCCAGTCGATGCCGAGGCCCAGTGAGATCATGTTGCGGTCTTTGCGGTCGAGGAAGTGATCCCACTGCATGATAGTAGCGAAGATCTCCCACGACTTGAACGTCGAGAAGTCTACCCGGCTGTCGACATGTGTGGGGCAAGTGAAGCCCACTCCCAGATGAGCAGATATCTCATTGTTATAGTGGGGATAGTGGATGCCATCCTCGCTCTGTCTGTCGCTTTTTCCCACCTTCACCGAGGGTATGAGCTCCCAATGGTCGCGGCTGATGCTGGTGTTGCTCTCGTAGTTGGCATCGACCAGACGGATGGTGTTCTGGTAGGTGAAGTCGTCGTCGCCTTGCTTGCCGTTGACGATGACGCGCTGCAGCGAGTCGCTGCTGATGATGGTCACCTTCCTGGGGTTGTTGATGACGAGGGTGTCGTTTTGCGCAGCTGCGCTGCTAAATGACAAATTACAAATGATAAATGACAAATAAATGATGCGTTTCATGACTATAATGGTTTTGTTCTTAACTCCTAACTCCAAACTCCAAACTCCTAACTCTACTTGAGAAGTTCTTCCAGTTCTTCCAGACTGCCGACGGTGCCTTCCATATAGATGACGGTCAGCTTGCATTGCTCGTGCTCTTTGTCCCACTCCTCCTGATAGCACAGGAAGCGGTTCTTGTTGCCAGCCGACGGCATCTGCATCTTGCAGGTCCAGGTGTCCCAGCTGTGGGGATTCTTGCGGCTGGTGCGCCAGTCGATGCTCCGCTCGGTATCCTGTCCCAGCAGTTGGCGCAGCTGTCCGGCTTCCTTGTTCGTGACGTTGAGGCGCAGGCTGCGGTAGTAGGTGAGCTGATACTTAGCTATCGACTTTCCCCTTACACGGGTCTCCATCATTCGCTCCTGCGGAATGATGCGTCCCTCGAAGAGCTCGTTGATCTTCAGCCCCGTCTGGGCCGATGCCGAGAGGCAGGCCACGAGCATCAGGAACATGATGATTGTCTTTCTCATATACATTTCTTATTTTAGTTGGCAAACATTGATTTCAACTGCTCTTCCACGATGTCACTCCCGTCATTGCTGATGGCTGCCATCGTCTTGTGCATCTCGGAGAGGACAACCTCACGGTCGGTCACCCGCTCGCCGTAGATATAGGCCACATACTCGTCGTCAGCCTGTGCCTTGAGAATGGAAAGGGTGGCAGCCCCTCCTATCAGCAGGGCAGCGACTGCAGCGGCAGCCCAGGTAATCCAGCGTCGCTCCCTTTGCCCTGTTTGTTGCTGTACTACAGCAACAGACTGAACAGCATCGAAGCCGAGGAACATCTCGCGAAGAGGGCGCAGGTCCTCGGGCAGGGCAGCAGGCTCCTGGCTGAAGTAATTGTAGAGCTCGTGTTCCTCCCCGAGTGTCGTCTCTCCATCGAAGAAGCGTTCCACCAGCGTGCGTATTTTCAGTTCATTGTTCATCATATTGCTTCATGTATTGTTGTCTTACGGCTTGTCGGGCTCGGCTCAGTGCCTTGCGCAGTGCCACCTCGCTGCTTCCGATGATTTCCGCGATATCTTTCATTTCCATTCCTTCCATGTGGCGAAGGCGGAGGATGGTCTGCTGCAGCGAGGGCAGGCTCTCGATGATGCCCATCATGCGCTCGATGCGCTCGTCCTGCCCGTTGTCCTCATTGTCGCCGGCTTCTGTCAGGGCTAGTGTCCGATGCCGTCGTCTCTCCTTGTCGACGCAGAGGTTGCGTACGAGGACAGAAGCCAGCCCGTCGAGGGGCATGCGCAGCTTGTCCACCATCTGCCACAGACGCAGCAGAGCGTCCTGCACGGTGTCTTCGGCATCGTCGTCGGCTAGGTAGCGCCTGGCCACATTCATCATTTGTGGGCGCAGCCGTCGAGCCTCTTCCTTGTATTCTTCTTGCGTCATTCTACTCTCTATACGCAAAGACTTTCATTTTGTGACTTCTTTTCCGCATTTTTTTCTGAGTCAGCCCCCAAAAGTTGTCTTTGCTGATACAAAGGTACAACAAAATCAGTCAGCAGCCAAACAATGTTCCATAAAAGCGTTCGTAATCGACAAACCGCACGCGTTTGCCTCCGCTGCTCGGTGTTCTGGTACTCCAAAGAAACTGACGGGCAGTCTGTTCCCATGCTGGGAACGAGTCATTCCCATGCTGGGAGCGTAACATTCCCAGCGTGGGAGCGTAACGCTCCTCGGACTCTTGCGTATCGCTTTTGACCATCTAGGTTGTCGTTTCTTTAATGAGGAAAATTTTAAAGTATAGCCCTTTTTTCTTAAGACCTAACATTGCGTTTTTATAAGTGTCTGTATATAAGTGATTTATGTGTTTTTAATGGCCTTCAAGAGGTAACTAAGACCTAACTAAGACCTAACTAAGACCTAACATAGACCTAACATGAATGGGGCTACTTCCTTACTTCGATGTTAGGTCTATGTTAGGTCTTAGTTACCTCTTAGTTACCTCTTAGTTAGGTGTGAAACGCTTGTTTCGTGTACTTAACTTATTGTAAACTAGCAGGTTGTGATTTTGTAATGTTAGGTCTCGCAAAAAATGTTTTTTTCTGTGAGACGTTACATTCCCCACAGTTCGTAGTTGACGTCGTAACCGGCGAGCTTGAACCAGTTGGCCAGCGTCTGCTCGTAGCTGCGCAACAGGAAGAGCGGAGCCTCCACACGCTCTTCGAGCGTAGTCGTTGCGACAGGTGCCTCTTCCGTCTCCTCTTCAGTCATGAAATATGCGTATGCCATCAGAATGTCCACCTGGCTGATGCCAGCATCGTTGCACATCTCTTCGAGGTCGTCGGTGGTCAGGTCGACCTTAGCCAGGACGTCGCCTATATCGGGTATGAGATCGAACAGGGTGTAGTTGACAGGCTGGTTGCTTCTTGACAGGC
>JAEEGK010002987.1_pt1 | contig 42293 bp, 33 predicted proteins | sample 8958771 | NCBI WGS metagenome assembly JAEEGK01 (sample SAMN16246547, study PRJNA631951) | gut metagenome | biome: gut microbiome; feature: rumen; material: SC-attached | host: Bos | place: Iran: Karaj | collected 2018-10
TGGAGCAAAGCCCACATCAAACGGATCTGGAAAGAGCGTTTGGTCAGTCAAGGAAAGCGGATGAACGTCTTGAATTATATACTTGCAGTGAAATTGTTCGGAATCAACAACCCAGATAAATACATTTCGAGATATGCCCACGTTTTTTGACCTTCCAGAGAAAATAGCGGCAGGACTGACTGAATCAACGAAAGAAGTATTCGCTGATGTTTCTAAATTGGACTGTATAAAGGATCTCTTCCTTTGTGGAGGGACAGGACAATCCATTCAAATGAATCACCGCTTGAGTGAAGATTTGGATTTTGAGTTGATAGGTCTTCGGAAAGATCGTCCACAGCTCGATTTCGTAGCAATCCTCAGCGAACTGAGAGCCAAGTTCCCTGACGCCAGGGAAGAAATCCTGGGAGAAGATCACCTTCAAATATTCATTAACGAAGGTAAAGTCAAGCTGTCGTTTTTCCGCCCAGAAAACCCCGTCAAATCGATGAGTGTTGGAGTTCAGTTCAACAACTTGAAGGCCCCCGTTTTACAAGATTTGATGGGAATGAAAGTGTTTGCCCTCTGCGTCCGGACAGTTTTTCGGGATTACTATGATATCTACTGCCTGCTCGAAGGAGGATGCAAACTTGAAGAAGCCATCAGTTACGCCAGCTACCTATCCCGTCATAAGATTCGCTCCAAGGTAATGTACTCGCGTCTCCTTTCACCGCAACTGTTCCAGAGAGTGAAGGACTTTGATAGGATGTTTCCTAAATACGATGTTTCTGCCGAGGAGATTCGTGACAGGATTAAAGTTGCTATCGAGACCGAGAATCTTAAGAGCAAATCTAGAATATAGGCAAAAACAAATAGTAAAACTAATGCTTTTCAGATATTATAATTGCTGATAATAAAAATGAAGTGATGACTCTTTTTAAACAGTAAGCATTTTTAAATCTCTTTTTGTACCTTTACCAAAAGACTTTTTGAGCCGTGTTAGAAAGCCAAATAGAAAAGAGTTTCATAGAGAAACTGTCATCAGAACTCAAATATGTATATCGTGAGGACATTCATGATAGGGCATCGCTTGAAGAAAACTTTCGTGAAAAATTCCAGCAATTAAACCGGGTACATCTTACCGATAACGAGTTTTCCCGCCTATTGGAAGATATTACGGAATCAGACGTTTTTACAACGTCCAAAAGGCTCCGTGAACGGAATACATTCTTTCGGGAAGACGGTACCCCACTTCAATACACGTTGGTCAACATCAAAGACTGGTGTAAGAATGATTTTGAAGTAATTCATCAGTTTCGTTCCAACACGCGAAACAGTTTCCAGCGCTATGATGTTATTTTGCTAATCAACGGTTTGCCAGTTGTTCAGATAGAGCTGAAGAATTTTGATGTCAGCCCTCGCAGGGCGATGCAGCAAATCGTTGACTATAAAAATGACGTTGGAAACGGATATACCAATTCCCTCCTTTGCTTCATGCAGATTTTCATCGTCAGCAATCAAAAGAATACCTATTACTTCGCCAATAATAACAATGAGCATTTTAACTTCAACGCCGACGAAAAATATCTTCCGGTTTATCGATGGGCCGATGAAAAGAACAATAAAATAACAGAGTTAGATGCTTTCTCGGAAGTCTTTCTGCAGAAATGCAAATTAGGCGAGATGATTAGCCGCTATATGGTACTTGTCGCAAGCGAAAGACGGATACTAATGATGCGGCCGTATCAAATTTACGCTGTGAAGGCAATTACCAAATGCGTTGAGGAAAATCGCGGCAACGGGTATATCTGGCATACTACCGGTAGCGGAAAGACGCTGACCTCCTTTAAGGCATCCACGCTATTGAAAGACAATCCTGATATCCACAAATGTCTTTTTGTAGTTGACCGGAAAGACTTGGATAAGCAGACGCGAGAGGAGTTCAACCGATTTCAGGAAGGGTGCGTAGAGGAAAACACCAATACAGATGCATTGGTAAGGAGAATGCTCTCGGATGACTATTCTGATAAGGTAATTGTAACAACCATCCAGAAACTAGGGATAGCGTTAGACCCACAGAATCGACGCAACTATCAGGAACGTCTTCTTCCTTTGAGAGACCAGAGGATTGTTTTTATCTTTGACGAATGCCATCGTTCTCAGTTTGGAGAGAATCATAAAGCTATAAAGGAGTTCTTTCCTAAGGCTCAACTTTTCGGTTTTACAGGCACGCCCATTTTTGAGAAAAATGCGAGCTATACGCAAATAACCGGAGAAGAGGCGCAGTACAAGACAACGGAGGATGTTTTCCAGAAGGAATTGCACGCCTATACCATTACACATGCAATCGATGACGGAAATGTTCTGCGCTTTCACGTAGATTACTTCAAGCCGGAAGAAACCGATATGGTTGGTGAGAGTGTAAAGAAATCGGCCATAGTAAGGACAATCTTAGGTAAACACACGGCCGCGACCAACCACGGACGATTTAATGCTTTGTTTGCAACCAGTTCTATTAACGATGCAATCGAGTATTATCATCTGTTCAAAAAGGCGCAGCTTCAGTTGTCGGGTCATCAGGATTATGAGCCACTAAATATTGCTTGTGTATTCACTCCACCGGCAGAGGGGAACAAAGATATCGCCCAATTCCAGGAAGATTTACTTCAGGAGAAATTGGACAACCAGCAGGCTCCGGAGGAAAAGAAAGTCGCCCTGACGGAAATCATCAAGGACTACAATAAACAATTTGGAACAAATCATTCCATTTACGACTTCGATGCCTACTATCAGGACATTCAGCAGCGTATCAAGAATCAGCAGTACAGTAATAAGGACTATGCTCATAAAAACAAAATCGACATCACCATTGTCGTTGATATGTTGCTCACGGGTTTCGATTCCAAGTATTTGAATACGCTGTATGTCGATAAGAACCTGAAATATCATAATCTGGTACAGGCCTTCTCTCGCACAAACCGTATTATCAATGATACGAAGCCTTATGGCAACATCCTTGATTTCCGCGGGCAAAAGGACGCTGTGGATACTGCCATTGCCCTTTTTTCAGGCGAGCAGGAGGAAGAGCTCGCCCGACAGATTTGGCTAGTAGAGCCTGTTTCTGTCATCCAGCAGAAGTTTAAAGATGCCGTTAAACAGCTTCGAGACTTTATGTACTCCCATAACTTGCCTTTTAAGGCAGAAGAAGTTCACAATCTGAAAGGAGATGAAGCCAGAGCCAGTTTCATTCAGTGTTTCAAGAGTTTGCAGAGGCTAAAAACCCAGTTGGACCAATATACCGACATAGTTCCTGTCGAGGCTCCGGCCGCTGGATTATTGTGTGAGCCAGCGGTATCTTACGGAGTTTCTTTCTCCGATGACGAACTCAAGGCATTCCGGGGTGCCTATCTGGATCTGGCTCAAGATATGAAATCACGTCGGGAGAAACGAGATAAGAGCGTTTCAGAGGAAGTCGAGGACTTGGATTTTGAGTTTGTTCTGTTCGCATCGGCGTTGATTGACTATGACTACATCATGGACTTGGTCGCCAAGCACGTGGGAGATCCGATGACTTGGAAAATGACCAAGGAAGACTTGATTAATCTCATTCGTTCCAGTGCTAATCTTTTGGAAGAGCGGGAGGATATCATTGACTACATCAACAGTCTGGATGGTGTTAATGGCAAAACCGAACAGGAGATAAAAGACGGGTATGAGGTCTTCAAGACAGAAAAATATGCGCAGGTAATGATAGCCATCGCCGACAAGCATCAAATAAGCGTTTCTGCCTTACGATCTTTTGTGAATGACATTGTGGAGCGGAAGATTTTCGATGGAGAGAAATTGAATGAGCTGCTTGAGCCTCTTAATCTTGGCTGGCGAGACCGCACGCGTAAAGAGACAGAAGTTATGACAGACCTTGCTCCACTTATCAGACGTATGCTTCCCGGGCAGGAGATTTCCGGCTTGTCCGCTTATGAAGAATAGTTTATTGTGACAATTATGGCCGATAAACAATTAGACAAATACCTTCCCAAACTCCGTTTCCCTGAATTCAAGAATGATGGGGAATGGAAGGTGAAAAATCTTTGTGACATAGCAGAAAAGAGAGTGGAGCGAAATCAAGGGAATCTTCCACTTCCTGTTCTAACTAATTCTGCGACTGAAGGCGTCTTAAATCAGGCGTATTATTTTGAGAGAGATATTGTCAGTAAAGATAATCTTGGTAATTACTATATAGTTGATAAGGATGACTTTGTTTATAATCCAAGAATATCATCTAATGCGCCTGTTGGCCCTATTTCTAGGAATAAAGTCGGTCGCGGGATAATGTCTCCTCTATATACTGTTTTTCGATTCAGAAAAGGCAATCTAGACTTCTTCGAACAGTTTTTTAAGACTATTTGTTGGCACCAATACATAAGGAAGAAAGCAAATTTTGGTGCTAGATTCGATAGGATTAATATAACCGCTGAAGATTTTTTCAATTTACCGGTTCCATTCCCCTCTGATTCGGAACAGACGCAGATTGCCACCGCACTTTGTTCTCTAGATAGTCTTATTCAAGCTTGCCAAGAGAAACTGGAGCAACTCAAAGCCCACAAGAAAGGTCTGATGCAAAAGCTTTTCCCCGCTCCAGGCAAAACTTTCCCGGAGATGCGCTTCAAAGAGTTTGTACAAAACGGAGAGTGGAAGATTAAGAAGTTGGGGGAAATAGCGGAGGTCTTCCAAGGTTATGGCTTCCCAGAAAAGATGCAAGGGAAAACTCAGGGGAAATATCCTTTTATTAAAGTAAGTGACATTTCTACCGCCGCGATTGGTTTTGGTGTAAGTTATATTGAATATGCCAAAAATTATGTTGACGAAAGTGATTTGGATGCTTTAAGTGCCACTCCCTTCCCTGTGGGATCAGTCGTTTTTGCCAAAATAGGTGAAGCTCTCAGATTGAATCGCCGAGCAATTCTTTTGCGTCCCAGCCTTATTGATAATAATGTCGGAGGAATAAAGGCTAAGAATAGATTAGCGATTGATAGCTTTGTGTACTATACGATGTCTAATATAAATCTGGCCAATTATTCGGGCGGCGTAGTGCCTGCAGTAAAAAAATCAACAATAGAGAATATAGACGTATTAATACCTCCAAGACTTGAAGAACAACAAAAAATAGCTGATTCTTTATTATCAATTGATAAGACCATTGGATTTGAAGTCAATAGAATAGCGTTGCTTGAGACTCATAGAAAAGGATTAAAGCAGCAATTATTTTTGTCAGTAAAACGATAGTTATATGGAATTAATAGAAATAGCGAATCAGATTAAAGAAGCAAAGGAGAATATTGTTGTCATTTATGCTTTTAATGGCACGGGCAAAACTAGACTATCAAAAGAATATAAAGATCTGACTAAAACCGCAAATGGGGATCACACCGGGGTGTATTATAATGCTTTTAGTGAAGACTTATTTAGGTGGAATAACGATGAAGAGAATTCTAACAATAAGATTCGATTAGAAGTAGTTAATAGCTCATTATCTCCTTTACATCAGTATTTAGGAGGAGAAGATGCTGTTAGAGAGAAACTGAAAATCTATCAACCATCTTTTGACTTCCGCTTCAAGTATTTTAACGATAATCAGGAGGAAGGAATTGAATATGTTTGGTTTTTTAAAGAGGACGATAAAGAGAATTGGATTAAGATTTCTAGAGGTGAAGAACGAATCTTTATCTGGTGTTTTTTCTTGGCCCTATTTGAAATAGAGGACTTTGCGGATGCGCATAAAGATTTCATTTATATTGATGATCCGGTATCAAGTCTGGACGATTCCAATGTATATTTAACGGCAGAGTCGATATTCGATCTATTTGAATCGAGTATCAAGAATAATAAAAAGATTATCCTCTCAACACATCATATCGGTCTATTTTCAATAATTTGTGATTGGTTGGGTAAAGGGGAGCATGCTTCTTTTTTTAAAGAAATAATTGTGAAGCAAAATAGAAAAGAGATTGAAGGAGAAACCGTAATTAAAGAAACAACAGAGGAAAAGAATAAATATTTGATTAGAATATTAGAGGCAGACAATGATGGCTTTGTTTTGAAAAGTCGAAATAATGGCGCTTGGCTATATCACCTTTTAATACTTCAGTTATTAAAAAAAGCAGTTGATACTGATAGTGTATTTTTATACCATTTTGGCTTATTACGCCAGGTCTTAGAAACCATTGCATCATTCCTAGGAGAAGGTCGATTTGGGTTTGTGCTAAAGGAAATTGGCGAAAGCGATGATACTGCAGATAAAATAAATGCAAATACCCATAAAAGAGTTTATGATGTCCAAAATGCAAAACTTACAGCAGATAATCTAGAAACCTTTAGAAGGGTATTAAATAGTGTGATTGAAAAGTACAATTTCCACTTATAATTATGCTACAGAATAATCAAAACGAATTAGGCAAGACACTTTGGAATATTGCAAATAATCTTCGCGGGGCCATGATGGCGGATGATTTCCGCGATTATATGCTGTCCTTCCTGTTTTGGAAGTACTTGTCGGATAATTATATAAAAGCCGCACAGAGGGAATTGGGAAGCGACTGGGAACCGTTGGATATCTGGTATAAGCATAATCCCGATGACACTTTCCTCTTTGAGAAACAGATGCGTCGGAAAATCCACTATGTGATTGAGCCAAAGTACTTATGGAACAATATCGTTAACTTGGCAAAGACCCAGAGTGATGCCTTATTGGAGACTTTGGAAGCTGGATTCAAGTACATTGAAAACGAATCTTTCGAGACCTCCTTCAAAGGGCTATTCTCTGAAATCAATTTGAATTCAGACAAACTGGGGAGAGAATATACGGAAAGAAATAAACTCATTGCAAAGGTAATAAGAACTATCGCCGAAGGATTGGAGGAGTTCTCCTCCGATGAAGACTCCTTGGGGGATGCATACGAGTACCTCATCGGCCAGTTTGCCGCAGGCTCCGGTCAAAAAGCCGGCGAGTTCTATACCCCTCAGATGATATCGACCATTCTTTCCAAGATTGTCACCTTGGATTGTCAGGAACCCAGGACAGGGAAGAAGAAAAAGATAGACAAGGTATTGGATTTCGCATGTGGGTCCGGCTCGTTGCTTCTGAATGTCCGGCACGAAATGGAAGGGTATTCTATCGGTAAAATCTATGGACAGGAGAAGAATATCACCACGTACAACTTGGCCAGGATGAATATGCTTCTTCATGGTGTCAAGGATACGGAGTTCGAGATACACCATGGTGACTCACTTGTGAACGACTGGGATATTCTGACGGAGCCGAACCCTGCCAAGAAGATTGAATTCGACGCTGTGGTTGCCAACCCTCCTTTCAGCCTTCGATGGGATCCAACAGAAGAAACCGCAAAAGACTTCCGGTTCAGCCGTTATGGCGTTGCGCCCAAATCGGCCGCAGACTTTGCCTTCCTGCTTCACGGTTTCCACTATTTGAGTGATAACGGGACGATGGCCATCATCCTTCCTCACGGTGTTCTCTTCCGTGGCGGCAAGGAGTACGAGATAAGAAAGAAGTTGCTGGAGGATGACAATATCGATGCGGTCATCGGCCTGCCTGGGAATCTGTTTTACTCCACTGGAATTCCTGTTTGTATCCTTGTCCTCAAGAAGTGCCGGAAGAACGATAGCATCCTTTTCATCAATGCGAGTTCAGAAGAGCATTACGAGAAGGGGAAGCGTCAGAACCACCTTCGCCCTGAAGATGTAAACAAGATTGTCGAAACCTATCAATTCCGCAAGGAAGAGATTCGTTATTCCAGACCTGTTACGCTTCAAGAGATTAAGGAAAACGATTATAATCTCAATATTACTCGCTATGTGAATCTTTCTCAGGAAGAGCAACAGATTGATCTTTTTGATGTAAACAAAAAGTTGCTGGAAATTGAGAAACAGATACAGGAGGCCCGTGACAAGCACAATGCGTTTCTTAAAGAGTTGGGACTACCACCTATTGTCTAAAAAGTCAATCACGGTAAGAGATAAAGCATACCCCTGACTTTTTTTTGGTAGATTGCTACCAAATTCGAGAACCAGAGTATAATCGGTTGCCGAACCAGATGCTCCGAAATATGGAAAACAATGAAAACACAGCAAGACATTATAAACGATATCCGAAAAGAGTCTTTTGTCTGTTTGCTCAAAAGCGCACTTTATGCCAACTTCCCCCGTCCGGTAGCAGATTACTATTGCTCTCAGATTGATGACGTTAATCATCTGTCCAAGTATTTGGAAGAGATTCGTCGACAACTTAATCAATAATGGTTTTTTATGAAAGATTTCGAGCTTCTTATATACAACACCCCTACCGAAGATGTGAAGGTGAACGTGGTGCTCAAAGATGAAACTATTTGGGCAACACAGAAAGCGATGGCTACCTTATTCGGGGTACAGGTTGCTGCTATTAGCAAACATGTCAAGCATATATTTGACTCGGGCGAATTGGACCCGTCCACGACTATTTCCAAAATGGAAACAGTCGTCCAGAGGGGCTTCAGAGGCCAGATTTCGGAAGAAATCGACTTCTATAACCTTGATATGATAATCTCCGTTGGATACCGCATTTCATCTGGCAGAGCTACGCAGTTCCGCATTTGGGCGACATCGGTATTGAAGGAGTATATCAAGAAAGGATTTGTGCTGAATGATGAGCGCATGAAGAATGGCGGAGCCATCTTTGGGAAGGATTATTTCCGAGAGTTGCTGGAACGCGTAAGGTCGATTCGAGCTAGCGAACGGCGCATCTGGCAGCAGATTACCGATATCTATGCCGAGTGCAGTATCGACTATGACAAATCGGCTCCGACTACCAAGGACTTCTATGCGATGGTGCAGAACAAGTTCCATTACGCCATTGCCGGCAAGACGGCGGCGGAGATTGTTTATGAACGTGCCGACCGGACCAAGGAGAATATGGGCCTGACAACCTGGAAAAATTCGCCGGATGGCCGAATCTTGAAATCAGACGTGTCCATTGCCAAAAACTACCTTGAGGAGAAAGACATTCGTCGTCTGGAACGGGCCGTGTCCGGTTATTTCGACTACATTGAAGACCTCATCGAGCGAGAGAATACGTTTACAATGGAACAATTCGCCGCCAGCGTCAATGAATTCTTGGCTTTCCGCCGATACGAAATCCTTCCTGACCATAGTAAAGGACTTATCTCTCATGAACAGGCTAAAAAGAAGGCTGAATCGGAGTATATAGAATTCAATAAGACTCAGAAGATTGTTTCCGACTTTGATAAGGAAGTCAATCATCTTCTGGAAGGCAAAAAATAACAGTTGAATCAATATGACCCCAGAAGAACACCGCCAGGTTCGCAGAATCATTCTGCACTCAAGAATCGGGTGCATCGTCGCAAAGATGTCCGAGCTTTTCCGTATTTCCCTTACGGAAGCCCTGGACGTATTCTATAGAAGCGAAACCTGTCGCCGGTTCCATGATGAGAAGACGTGGCTGTATCTTTATGGGGATCTGTATATTATCGATGAGTTGGAGATTGAGCTGCTGGGAGCGAAAGGAGATAGTGAACTTCGGAGTATTCTATTCCACTCCTTTAGCACTGACGAGCAGATGTCTGAAGTGGAAAAGTTCAGGCGATTCCTAAAGGGTGGAATCTCTTTCCTTGATCCTCAACCTGCGGCATTCGTTCGCGGTTTATAATCCGCCGATTCTCATCGTTTTCTGCTTAAATCGGCAGAATATAACACAAGTTTGACGCAATATTGAGAGATTTTCTCAAAACTCTTGCATTTTTCGCAAAAAAACGTTTTCTTTGCTAAAAAGAAAGGATCGCTTATGCTTATTAATTTCACCGTAGGAAACTATCTGTCGTTCCGCGATAAGAAAACATTAAGCCTGGAGGCTTCTTCCATTAAAGATGCTGGCAGCCAGATCATAGAGGTTGGGAATCTTCAGCTTCTCCCTTCGGCTGCGCTGTATGGAGCGAATTCCAGCGGAAAAAGTAACTTTCTTCACGCTTTAGGAGCATTCTCTGCAATCGTCAATTCATCCTCCTCAAGAAGTTCTATCGCACGGCTGCCGGTCTTGCCCTTCCTTCTTGACAATGATAGCGAAAAAGAGCCTTGTTTCTTCGAGATTGAAGTGATCACCCACGCTGCCAATCATTACCGTTATGGATTTGAATGCACGCAGACTTCAATCACGAAGGAATGGCTATATAAGATTAATAGCCGTTCGGAAAAGTGTCTTTTCATTCGTGAAGGAGACGATATAGGTGTCACTTCCGCTTTTGCTGAAGGGAAAGGACTGGAAGAGAGGACAAGGTCCAATGCTTTGTTCCTTTCCATCTGTGATTCTTTCAATGGCCCTATCGCAAAAGAATTGGTTAAGAGTATCGTCATACCTCCTATCCCCAATAATCCCCAGGATCTCATTGATGCCCAAAGGCAATTCCTACAAGTTGCCAAAGAAGCGTATTCCGATGAGATCAATCAGATTTTCAGAAAATTAGATTTTGGTTTTACTTCGTTTGAGATTCCTGATTCAGAAGCTGAAATCAGAGATGTTAAAGCCTGGACAACACACAATGTCTATGACAAGAATGGTGAAATCATTGGTAGCCGCAGATTCCCGATGAAGACTTCAGAATCAGCAGGAACGAATCGACTGTTTGATCTTGTTTACTTGATTGTAAATGCCCTGAAAGACGGAAGTCCTTTGATCATTGACGAACTGGACCGCGCGCTCCATCCGCTGATTACCAAATACATCATCGAACTCTTCAATAGTGCGAAGACCAATCCGAATGGAGCACAGTTGATCTTTACGACACACGATACCAATCTATTGAGTTCCAAGATATTCCGTCGGGACCAGATTTGGTTCGTCGAGAAAGACAAGACCGAGTCTTCGGATCTCTATTGCCTTGCGGAGTTCAAGGATGCAGAGGGTGTGAAGGTGCGCAATGACCGCAGTTTCGAAAAGGATTATATCCAGGGCAGATACGGTGCCATCCCGTATTTGAACTATGATTGGGTAGATTGATATGGGAAAGGCAATATCCGGGAAAGCAATCCGCGAAATGCGGGAGAGGGAGCGTAAAACTCACCGTCTTGAGAAACGAATCAAGTTGGGAACGAGGCTTACGCACCTCAATTATCTGATCGTATGCGAAGGCGAACAGACGGAGCCGAACTACTTCAAAGCATTAGTTAAAGGAAGAAACTCGCATGTCTTGACTGCCGTCGTAGCGGGTGAAGGGGCTAGCACAAAGTCTCTGATAGACATTGCCTTGAAGCAGCGTTCATCTTGTGATATCCACTTCGATGTGGTGTGGGCGGTTTTTGATAAAGATGAGTTCCGGGATTTTAATGAGGCTATCGCCTATGCTGTGAGCAACGGCGTCAATCCGGCCTGGTCCAACGAATCCTTCGAGTTGTGGTACTATCTGCATTTTCAATTCCTGGACACCCAGAACTCCCGGCAACAGTATATTGAAATGCTTACCCGTGAAATTCGAAAAGTGTATCCCGAATTCGAGTACCAAAAGAACGACAAAGGGATGTATGAACTGCTGCAGAGGATTGGGAATCAGGAGCAGGCAATCAAGAATGCAAAGGCCCTTGAGGCGCGATATGAAGACGAAGATTATGCCTCCCACAAACCTTGTACAACAGTCTATAAACTGGTCGAAGAGTTAAACAAGCCGGAAGAGGTAATTGCCCGGCTTAACCGGCAAAGCTGCCCTTAAGTCGCCAAAATGTCGCCAAAAATTGACATACAAAAAGAGCTAACTGCTGAAAATCAGCCAGTTGGCTCTTTTTAATGTGCCTCGGGCGGGACTCGAACCCGCACGGCCGTTTCGGGCCAAGGGATTTTAAGTCCCTCGTGTCTACCATTCCACCACCAAGGCGTGGTGTAATCAATACACCGCCACAAAGGTAGTAAAAATTAAAATAGAAGTTGTTTTACCGAAGACTTTGTTTACTTTTGCTTATTATGAAAGAACGTTTTCCTCTTATACTGCTTTCAGCCTTTGCGTCCCTCCTGCTCTCCTTGTGTGCGCTTCCTTCCGCCGCCCAGGTGGCTCCGCAGCGCACTGCTTCCGATGACGGAATACGAACCCAAGACCATAAACTATCTTGCTGACCAAAACCTCACTTATATGAAAATCAAGAACCTTGGACTCTTGTCCCTTGCTACGGGGCTGTCCCTGAGCGGAGCGAATGCCGCCGCTGCGGCCGAACCTGCCTCCGACGCCCCCAAGAACGCCGGCCCGAAAAAGAACGTGCTGCTTCTCATCGTGGACGACATGCGCCCCGAACTGAATTGCTACGGCCATGCGGACATGGTCACCCCGAACATGGACGCCCTGGCTGCGCAGGGAACCCTTTTCACCCGTGCCTACTGCAACATCGCCGTGTCCGGGGCTACGCGCGCCAGCCTTCTTACCGGCACCCGCCCGACCCGCAACACCTTCCAGTCGGCGCACCTCTATTCCCAGGAGCAGAAGCCCGACAAGATCGGCATCAACGAGCACATGAAGGCCAACGGCTATTTCACCATCGTCAGCAACGGCAAGACCTTCCACTATCAGGACGACCACAAGGCGGGCTGGGACGTGATACGTCCGAGGAACATCAAGCAGAAGGACTACCACAGCTACGAAGGCCAGGAGGAAGGCCGCCGACCGCTGCCCTACGAATGCCTCGACCTCCCCGAATCCGATTATTGCGACGGCTACATAGCCGAGCAGGCAGTAAGGGACCTGCGGATGCTCGCAAAGCAGGACAAGCCGTTCTTCTACGGACTCGGCTTCTACAAGCCGCACCTGCCCTTCAACGTCCCGAAGAAATACTGGGACCTCTATGACCGCGACGCGCTGCCCATACCCGACAACTACGTCCTCAAGGAAGGGAACGACATTCCTGCCGTGGCGCTTCCCAATTGGAGAGAGCTGCGCAATTACTCCGGCATCCCTAAGAAGGGACCGGTCCCCGAGGACATGGCGCGCACGCTGATCCACGGCTACCATGCCGCAGTCTCGTTCACCGACGCCCAGATAGGAAAGGTCATAGCCGAGATGAAGCGCCTCGGCCTCGACAAGAACACCTTCATCGTGCTGATCGGCGACCATGGCTGGAACCTCGGCGAGCACGGCTGCTGGTGCAAGCACTCGATCCTCGAGACCTCCATCCACGTGCCGTTCATAATCGTGGATCCGGATGCCCCTCAGAAGGGGGTACGCTGCGACGAGGTGGTGGAGTTCCTGTCCATATTCCCGACCATCTGCGACGCCGCCGGGATTCCGAAACCCGCCCAGCTGGAAGGGGAGAGCATCCTGCCGCTCGTGGGCAATCCCAAGGAGAAGGGCAAGGGATGGGCCGTCTGCCGCTGGCTGAACGGGTTCACCATCGTCACGAACGACAATTATTTCTATACGGAATGGTGGGACAAGGACGACAACGTTACCGACCGCCTGCTCTTCGACCACAACGTCGACCCGGAAGAGAACTACAACGTCGCCGAAAAGCCGGAATATGCGAAGCTCGTCAAAAAACTCAGCAAGGCCCTCAGGCAGCGCCGCGGCCCGGAATTCGACAAATACGGCCCGGAGTACAACATCACTCACGCCTTCAAGCCGAAAGACTGACCCGGCCGAAAGCCGTCCGGCGTGGTATAGTCCAATCCTGCGTTGATTATTTTAGCAGGACCCGGTTTACAGGAGTTTCAGAGGCGGATACCTCGGCGGTGGCTGTGCAGCGGATATCGCAGGAAGAAGCTCCGAAGAGGAAACTGTAGGTTCCTCCATCCACAACCCAGGCCGATGCCTCCTCGTCGAACGACGCAAGTCCGGAAGTCGGGAAGCAGAGCGTAAGCTCCTGGCTTTCACCAGGTTTCAAGGAAGCGGTTTTGGCATATGCCTTGAGCTCTTTTACCGGCTTGTCCAATTTACCGGCAGGGGCGCTTGCATAAAGCTGGACACTTTCCTTGCCTGCTGCGGATCCGATATTCTTTACGGTAACCTTGGCGGTGATGGTATTGCCGTCGTTCTGAACGGATGGCTGGCTATATTCGAAACAAGTGTAGCTGAGACCGTAACCGAACGGATAGGAAACGGCGAGGTCCTGCTTGTCGAACCAGCGGTAACCTACATAAATGCCTTCGGCATAATCGGTTTGGTCAACGTCTTTCTGTCCGATGTCCTTGCGGCGGTCCAGGAAGTACACTCCTGCATCGGCATCGATCGGGAAGTTGGCGGAAGACGCGGCATCCATAAGGTTCACAGGGAAGGTCATAGGCAGTTTCCCGGAAGGACTCTCGACGCCGGTAAGGATATCAGTGACAGAATTGCCGCCTTCCTGGCCAGCCTGCCATGCCAGCAGGACAGCATCCGGAATGCTCTTCCAGGACGCGGTCTCGATGACTCCTCCGATATTCAGGACCACGACTACCTTCTTGCTTTGTGCGTGGAAAGCAGCCGTGACTTTGTTCAGAAGCTCGCGTTCCTTGGCGGAAAGCTCGAAGTCAGCGGCGCTGCGGTCGAAGAATTCACCCGAATTGCGTCCGAACGTGATTATGGCCACATCGTTCACCCTGGCCGAGGCCGCCAGCTGGGCAGGCGCAGGAATTAATTCTGCCGGACGGGGGGCGGGGAAGAAGACTGCGAAGGAATCATCGCCAAGACTGGCTTTGAATGCGGCGTTCTCATCTGCGATGTGCTTGAGAACGGCCTCCTTCTGGCTCTCGTCCACGTTGAAGCCAGCGTTCTTGAGGCCGTCCAGCAGGGACACGGTATAGGCACGGTTTACATTGCCCGAACCTGTACCACCGGCGATGAAATCATAGCTGGTACACCCGAAAACAGCGATGTTCTTGACATCTTTGAGAGGAAGTGCGCCATTATTCTCCAGCAGGACCATCCCTTCCAGGGCGCTCTGGCGGGTGACAGCGGCGTGGGCCTTGAGGTCCGGCTTGTTGCTGTAGGCATATTCCTTCACCTTCGGGCTGCGTTTGACAAGTTCCAGCACGCGTTTTACGCAAATATCCAACTGGGCTTCGGTCAGGGAGCCGTCCTTGAGGGCGGCCATGATCTGCTCGTACTGCTTGTCGGTACCGGGCTGGAGCATATCGTTTCCGGCTGCGATCTGCTGTGCGCCGTTGTCACCTCCGAACCAGTCGGTCATAACGAGGCCTTTGAAGCCCCACTCGTCGCGAAGGACGGTGGTCAGCAAATCGTAGCTCTGGGAGGTATGTGTTCCGTTGATCTTGTTATAAGAGCTCATGATGGTCCATGGATCTGCTTCCTTTACGGTTATTTCAAAGCCCTTGAGGTAGATCTCACGCTGGGCGCGTGGACTGATCATGGCATTGTTGCCGGTACGGTTGGTCTCCTGGTTGTTGTAGGCGAAATGTTTCACGGAAGTACCCACATCGTTCTTCTGGACACCACGCACGTATGCAGCTGCTGTCTTGCCGGCCAGGACGGGGTCCTCTGAATAATATTCGAAGTTGCGGCCGTTAAGGGGATGACGGTGGATATTCAGTGCCGGAGCCAGATAGACATCGGCACCATATTCGTGGACTTCTTCGCCCATCGCCTGGCCTACGCTTTCCACCAGCTCCTGGTTCCAGGTGCTGGCCAGCAATGTGCCGATCGGGAAGTGGGTGCAGTAATATGTGTTCTCATCGCCATCACGGGTAGGGTCGATGCGTAGGCCGGCCGGACCGTCGGCCAGCACTATGCTCGGAATGCCCAGGCGTTCGATGGGGTAGGTGGTACCGGCTGCCCCGGGAACAATGCTCTTGGTAGCGCCGACGGCGGCGTTATCACCGCTGAATCCAGCCATGCCGGTGCCGATCACGAGATGGACTTTTTCTTCAAGGGTCATAGCTTTGAGGACCCTGTCCACCGATGCCGTTTTTAGCTGGGGTTCACCGCAGGAACAAGCGGCAAGAACCAGGGCGGCAGCGGAAACTATCACGATTGTTCTCATAAAGTGGTTAGAATTAGGAAACTTCTTGATATTCTTTTATTTCAACAAATCTTCGAGTACCGAGGCACAGTGTCCCGGAAGTATGATGTGGTGGTTGCCTATCGGCTCGTTGAGGAAGTACCTGGCCGCCTCTGCAGGCAGCTTTAGCAGCACCTGTGTGCGGCAGAGATCCGGCCTGTTCCCGTTGCGGATGAGCTCTCCCTCGCAGACGAAATGCCTTGAAAGGTCTCCGGAGACCTTGAAAACCGTCACCGGCCCTTCAGGGATATGTCCCCTTATGCCGACCCCGATGCCCGACTCGAAGTGGGTGTCCAGCTCGTGGCCAGAGACCATATCCAGTGGAACGGTGCAGTGGGAGAACACGATTTCACCGGATTCCGGATCGATGCTTGAAGGATTGGCCTGGAATCCGCTCACTCCACATGCTGCACGCCCGATCGCCATTGAAATCATTGCTGGAATATCCCCTTCGCAGCCGGCTGTCAAGCCCTCGGAATTCAGTTTCGCAAGTGCCAGGCAACCCGTATTCTTAACGGCTGTCAGAAGGTCGAAACACCTGATAGTGAACCCGTTGAGCCCGTAGGCAGAGACCAGTCCCTTCAATGCTTTGTATATCCTGTACGCTCCCGGGATGGATTCTTTCAAAGCCGAAGGAAGCCCCGTCGGATTGCCCAAAGACGGATCCCTTACCACTGCATCCCAGGACTCGGCTACCTCATCCCTCAGCGAAGAATATTCCTCCAGCAATTCTTCCATAGGGATATATTGAAGCGATATTCCCAACTTGTCAAAGATAGCCTCCCTGTCCACCTCGCTGGAGATGAGCCAGTCGGATGGATCGCCTATCACTCCGAAGGTGGTGTGTTCCAACTGTCTGCGGGCCGACTCTACCTTCCCGAGAGCCTCCAGGCGCGACCGGATATACGAAGGCTTCCCGTGCAGGATTTCGCCCCTTATCCTTCTCTGCCGCAGGTAAGACAGTATCTCGACCGAGGCGGCGAGGGAATTGCTGTGGTCGGAAGCAAGCAACAGGACCGTCTGGCGGGTCTTTTCCAAAAGCCACGGCAGCAGGTCCCGGAATACTCCTTCCGTTCCTCCCGTCATCACATAGATGATGGATAAGTCCTCCCCGTAACTGGAGAAATCCGAACCCTTGAAGGAATATTCGAAGTCCAGACCCTCGATGAATGAGTCAGGTGAATCCACATCGGTACCCTGATGCAGAGATGAACTGATTGCGAAGATGGAAAGCATTTTCTAATAGTATTTCTTTTCCTGGCGGTAGAGTGCCACGAATATGAATATCAGCACCGTGAATGCCCAGAGGGACGATCCTCCGTAGCTTAGCAGCGGCAGCGGAATGCCGATAACCGGCATAAGCCCTATCGTCATCCCGATATTGATGAACAGGTGCATGAATATGCAGGCTGCCACGCAGTATCCGTAGATCCGCGTGAACGACTCCCGGCTTTTTTCGGCATCGACTATGATCCTCCAGATCATGAATACATACAAGATGATTACGATGAAGCAGCCCAGGAATCCCCATTCCTCTCCGACCGTACAGAAGATGAAGTCGGTGCTCTGCTCCGGCACGAAACCGAAGGTCGTCTGTGTCCCGTTCAGGAAGCCTTTGCCGAAGAGACCTCCGGAACCGATCGCGATCATAGACTGGTTGACGTTGTATCCCACACCGGCGGGGTCGTCCTTCATCCCAAGAAGCACCTCGATTCTCTTCCTCTGGTGATCCTGGAGGACGTTGTTGAATATGAAATCAGTCGAGAAGATCAGCGCTATTCCGGCCAGGAGTCCCAGCGAGGAGAGCGACAGGAACCTGTTCCTGTTCTTGTATCCCCTGTAGATGAAGAAGAATGCCGCGCACACCGCCAGTCCAGTCAGGACATACATTGGTTTGATCTTGTGGAGGAAAGAATCCGGCTTGGCAAGTCCCATCAGCAGAGGTACGAGGCAAAGCAGGATGAATATTCCTGCGTTGATCCAGGTGGTGGTCTCTATCCTGCCGGAAGAAATGACCGCGCAGACCATGATGATGCCGATGAGCACCAGCAGCGAAACCACCGGCGATGCGGTAAGCGTCAATATGAACAGTAGTATGGCCATTCCGATGCTGAACAGCCACCAGCCGGAAAAGCCTTCCCGGTACATCACGAAAATGAAGCCCAGATAGACCAGGGCGGATCCGGTTTCGCTTTCGGCGAGGATCACAAGCATCGGCACTCCGATGACCAAGGCTACCAGCAGGAGGTCCTTGAGTCTGGTGATCTTGAAATTCGTCTGGCTCAGGACGGTAGCCAGCAGCAGCGATGTGGTTATCTTCGACACCTCCGCCGGCTGGAACCTGACCGGACCGAACTCGAACCAGGACCGGGATCCTTTCACTTCCACTCCAAGGAATATGACTGCGACCAGCAAGCCCAGTACACCCAGGTACAACGGCAGTGACGCACTTTGCCAGAATTGCGGGTTCAGGGCGAACAGGATGAAGGCGGCCAGGCCCAGGGAGGTCAGGATCCATACGAACTGCTTGCCGCACCTGTAGTTGAAATCGAAGATGCTGGCAGGCCCGTCGGAATGGATGGATGCATAGATGTTCACCCAGCCGATGACGATCAGGAGCAGGTAAGCGATTACCAGCTTCCAGTCTATCGACTGCTTGACTCCTCTGTCTGAAAAGTTGCCGCTTATCATACCTGCATCATTTGTAAGCCCTTACCCTTGACATAAGGTTTCCGTGCATGACTCTTTCCTCCAGGTCGGGACGGGAAGTCTCGCCGCGGAGATATTTCTCGATCAGGAGCGAAGCGATAGGCGCGGCCCATGTCGCTCCGAAACCTGCGTTCTCGACATATGCCGCAACCGCGATCTTCGGATCGTCCATCGGAGCGAAGCAGATGAACACCGAATTGTCGGCGCCGCGCGGGTTCTGGGCCGTTCCGGTCTTTCCGCAGATATCCAGGCCTTTCACTTCCGCGATGGCTGCGGTACACCCGGTGCCCTTACCGTTGTTTACCGCTCTCCACATGCCCTTGATGACCTTCTTGAAATTGGTGGTGTCCACCATCGTGTACTGCTTCTCGTAATATTTCGGATCTATTTCCACTCCTTCGGAAGCTTTGACGATGTGCGGGATCCTGTACCATCCGCGGTTGGCCACCGTTGCGCTCAGGTTGGCAATCTGCAGCGGGGTTACACCAACCTCACCCTGTCCGATGGAGATCGAGATGATGGTGGTGAATTTCCAGCCGCCTTTGCCGTAGCGCTTGTTGTACAGCTTGGATGTAGGAAGGGTCCCGCCCAGCTCGGCCGGGAAGTCGCTCCCAAGCTTGTGTCCGAAACCGAAACTCTGTACATATTCGTTCCATTTGTCCAGGGCGTCGTCGATGCTCTTGTATTTCTTGTTCTCGAGGATATTCCTGAGCACGTAGCAGAAATAACCGTTGCAGGACATCATGATGGCCTCTTCCAGCGCCAGAGGGGAGCGGTGGCCGTGGCATCCGAGCTTGTGGTTGCCGAAGTGGTAACCGTGGTTGCAAGGATATGCCATGGAAGTGTTCAGGGTCCCTTCCTGAAGCCCGATCAGGCCGTTGACAAGCTTGAATACCGATCCCGGAGGATATGGAGCCTGGACGGCCCGGTTGAACATAGGCTTGTGCGGATCCTTCAGGATCTCGTTGTAGTGCTGGCTGATGTCCGCGAGCATGCTCACGTCCACACCAGGACTCGAAACCAGGGTCAGGATCTCCCCGGTCTTCGGCTCGATGGCCACAAGGCTTCCGACCTTGTTCCTCATCAGCTGCTGTCCATATTGCTGCAGGTCCGCATCGATGGTGGTCACGATGTCGTGTCCCGGGACGGCTTCCTTGTCCATCTCGCCGTCCTTGTATCTCTGCTCAATCTGGTTGCGGGAGTTGCGCAGGTAGATATGATATCCCTTCTCTCCACGCAGGTCCTTTTCCCTGGCCGCTTCTATGCCTGTCTTGCCGGCATAGTCCCCGGGACGGTATTCTCCCGGATGTTTGTCGATATAGTTCTGGTCAACCTCGGAAACGTAACCCAGGAGGTTGCCTCCTGCGTTGACCGGATAGTCGCGTATGCTTCGCACCTGCCCCCTGAACCCCGGGAAATTATACTGCAGCTCGGCGAACTTCATGTATGTCTCCGGTTTGATCTGCTTGAGCATCACGACGCTCTGGTAGCCTATCTTCCTCCGGTTCTTGGCATATTCATCCATCTTTTCCTTTATGAAGGAAGGCTCTACTTCCAGCGCCGATGCAAGCATCAGGGTGTCGAAGGGCTGGACTTCCCTCGGTGTGACGAGGATGTCGTAAGTAACTTTGTTAGAGACGATTATCTTTCCGTTCCTGTCGTAGATGATACCCCTGGTCGGATAGATGATATCGTAGACCATCGAGTTGTTCGACGCGTTGATCTTGTATTTGTTGTCTATGATCTGGATATAGAACAACTTGCCCAGGATGATGGCAGCAACCACCACCAGGCCTATCATCAAGGCTCGGCTGCGGTTGTTACCTTCTGTCGTCATAGCTCAGGAGGTTGATTGCCAGCAGGGACAGGATATAGCTGGCCAGGAGGGAAAGGCAAACCTTTGCGAGGATGAAAATGAAAGGCCTCGTGCCCGCGCAGTCCGCGATGTTGTAGATCAGCAGGAAAATGGCGGTGATGATGAATATGGCGAGCGAGACTTTGGCCAGGCCGTATTTCTTGACGGTGATGTTCTCTTCCTGCTCGAATGGTTCAGGTCCGAATATGGCCTCGATCAGAGTGCGCCTGAGTATGGCGACCGGCAGGAGTGCAGCGGCGTTGAGGCCGATGATCCCTTCCGCGAAATAATCCACGGCCAGTCCGGTCACGAAGGCGATTATAAGTGTCCAGAAAACACTGACCCTGGTCGGGATGCAGAACACCATGATAGGCAGGATCGTGAGCATGATGTACGGCGTAAAGTGGAAATAGTTGCACAGAAGCATCTGTGCAATCACCAGCAATACGTATGTGAGTACGAACCTGTTCTTCATGCCTGTCATTGTTCATTGCGGCTTTCGATTTCAGCTATCTCTGCCGCCCTGGTGTTCTGGATTATGGTTACGTATTTCAAGGCGCTGTGGTCCTGGAACAGATTGACCTTGATTTCGTTGGTCGCCCCGTTGATAACCCTCGCATCTCCTGCGATACCGATCGGGATGTCAGGAGGGAAGATGGCCGAATAGCCGCTCGTATAGACCGTGTCGCCCGGATTGTACTTGTACTGCAGGGGGATTTCCTTCAATACGGCTCCGCTGGTGCTGATTCCGTCCCATGCGAGCGGTCCTACGGCTCCCGAACTGTCTATCCTGGCGCTGATGTTCACCTCCGTATTCATGAAGGAGATTGCATAGCAATAGTGCTTGCTTACGGCATCTACTATCCCTATAACACCGTCCGGCGTGATGATTCCGCAGTTCTGCACGACTCCGTCGTCGCTTCCCTTGTCGAGGATCAGATAGTTGTGCTGGCTGTTGGAACTGGACTTGATGATGGTAGCCGGAATATACCGGAAACCATTGTCAGCCATCTCCGGACGGAACATAGGATCGGACTCGTGCGCGGCCAGCTGGTAGGAGCGGACCAGGCTCTGCAACCTGTTGTTCTCAAGAGCCAGTTCGTCATTCAGCTTCCTCAGTGAGAAGTAGCCATGGATGGATTGGGAGGTCCCCCAGGTCTTGGCCATCACCCCGTGAGAGATCCTGGCGAACCAGAGTCTCTGGAAACGGTTGTTGTTGGATAGCATAACGAGAGAGGCGACCTCCAGCAGAATGAAAATCGCGATACTGAAGATTCTTGAAACAACAGATCTCTCTTTCGGCATTACCTCATGAGGAATGAGTAGTTGGATGTCTTCTTGAGAGCGATGCAGGTTCCTCTTGCAACTGCCCTCAGCGGATCTTCTGCAACATGGAACTGGATGTTGACCTTTTCAGTGAGCCTCTTAGCCAGACCCCTGAGCAGGGCACCGCCACCGGAAAGGAATATTCCGTTTTCTACGATGTCGGAATAAAGCTCCGGAGGAGTCAGTTCGAGTACGTGGAGTATGGAGGCTTCCAGTTTGGCGACGGACTTGTCCAGGCAGTGTGCGATTTCCTGGTAAGTTACGGTAGCCTCCACAGGATGCGCCGTCATGAGGTTAGGTCCGTTCACTACGAAAGGCTCCGGTTCTTCATCCAGGTCAGGGATGACGGCTCCGACGGCAATCTTGATCTTCTCTGCGGTGGTCTCTCCTATCTTGATGTTGTGCTGCTGGCGCATGTAGTACTGGATGTCGCTGTTGAACACGTCACCTGCCGTGTTCACGCTTTCCTGTTCCACGATGCCTCCCAGGGAGATGACAGCGATCTCGGCGGTACCGCCACCGATGTCCACTACCATGTTGCCCTTAGGAGCTTCGACGTCGAGACCGATACCCAGGGCGGCTGCCATAGGCTCGTAAATCAGGTAAACGTCACGTCCTCCTGCATGCTCGCAAGAGTCGCGGACGGCCCTGATCTCGACCTGTGTCGATCCGGAAGGGATACCGACGACGATCTTCAGGCTCGGGGAGAAGAGAGTCTTCTTCTTGTTGTTCACCTGCTTGATGAAGCCCTTGATCATCATCTCCGCGGCATTGAAGTCGGCGATGACTCCGTTCCTCAGCGGGCGGATGGTCTTTATCCCCGGATTTGTGTGCTCGTGCATCAGTTTTGCCTGCTGGCCGATGGCGATGCACTTCTGGGTATTGTTGTCGATTGCCACTATGCTCGGCTCGTCCAACACTATGGCGTCATTCCTGAAGATGACGGTGTTGGCGGTACCGAGGTCCATTGCTATTTCCTGAGTAAGAAATGAAACTGCCATATTTTTAGTAATGTCTATTATACAAGTTGTAAATATACAAAAAAACTTATATTTGTAAGGAATAAATGATGAAAGGAAACAAAATATTAATCATTATGGCCGCCGGGAGCGGGACCAGGATGGGGTCCGGACTGCCCAAGCAGTTCCTCTCGCTCGGGGGTATTCCGATACTCCGGAGGACTATGGAGACCTTCATAGCAGCCGTCCCCGGAATCCAGGTGGTCACAGTACTTCCTGACGACTATCTTTCTTTTTGGAAGGAGTATTGCCTTTCTGCGGACTTCACCTATCCCCAAATCCTTGTGCCCGGAGGGTTTACGCGCTTTCATTCCGTAAGGAATGCCCTCGCGAAGGTTCCTGACGGTGCCATAGTGGCAATCCACGACGGAGTGCGTCCCCTGATAACCCGCGACCTCGTACGGAAAATGTTCTCGGAGATGGAGGAGCGGAACCTTGAGGGCTTGATCCCGGTCGTGCCTTCGGTGGACACCCTGAAGGTCCTGGACCATGTCCCGGGTCCTGATGGAGACACCTTGGTTTCCCTTGAAGGAGAGGAAGTTGACAGGTCCCGGATCTTTGCTGCCCAGACGCCCCAGATGTTCCGTTCAGAGTCCATCAGGGAGGCATATTCACTGCCTTTCGACACTGCTTTCACGGACGATGCTTCGGTTGCCCGGAAAAAAGGAATACCTCTCTCGTTCTGTTACGGAGAGAGGTATAACTTCAAGGTCACATGTCCCGAGGATCTCGCCCTCGCGGAACTGATAGTTTCGTCTACTTCTCGTTAGTTTCCTGGTAGCTGGTGTTCTTGTAGTCCTTTACCCAGACCTGGCGTTCGATGGCCTGGTCGAGGGAGATCATGGTCTCGGTGGACTGTATGTAAGGAATCTTCTGCATCGTATTCAGAAGTATCTCCATAAGATGGTCGTTGTCAAAGCAGTAAACCTTGACAAGCAGGGCAGCTTTACCGGTTACGAAATGGCATTCGACGATTTCTGCGATTTTTTTCAGGTTAGAAACGACTTCCGGGTACTTGTTTGCTTCGGAAAGGGTGACGCTAATGAAAGCGCAGACATTGAGACCAAGGGCCTGAGGCTTGACCATAAGCCTGGAACCGGAAATCACTCCGTTGGCCTCCAGTCTCTTGACCCTTTGATGGATGGCAGCTCCGGAGACACCGCATTCACGTGCGATCTCGAGGAAAGGCATCCTTGCGTTGTTGATCAGGAATGACAGGATTTTCTGGTCGATCTGATCGATGTGATAAGTAGCCATACTTACGATTTATAACTTTATGGCCGCTAATTTAAGAAAATATTATTTATAATCAAGATTTCTTGAAACGGCGGCGGCCTTTTTCAGTTGGTTTTGAATTTTCAATTATCTGCTTGCACGCATCCTCGGTCAGAGTTGCAGGATCGGTTCCTTTAGGGACCCTGTAGTTGGCTCCCGCGTGCTTGATGTAAGTTCCGTACCGTCCGTTGACCACCTGTATGTCGCTTGCCTTGTATTCGGCGATGACTGCATTGAGGGATACCTTGCTGACCATGTCCTCGATGATCTTCCCGCATTCTTCCAAGGTAACCTTGAGTGGGTCTTTCGAGCGAGGCAGCGAGATGTTCTTGTCACCGTATTTTAGGTAATTTCCGTAAGGTCCCTTCATGGCGACCACCTCGATGCCGTTGTAAACGCCGATGGTCCTCGGGAGCCCGAAAAGCTTCAGGGCTTCCTCCAGGGTGATGCTTTCGATCAGCTGTCCCTTGCCGAGGGAGGCGTACTGCACGCCTTCGCCTTCACCCTTCTGGATGAACGGGCCGAACTTTCCGAACTTCGCCACGATCTTGTTGCCTTCGGCATCGGTACCGAGTTCCCGTGATACGTGGCTGAAGTTGCCGTCATGAAGCACTTCGTCCACCTTCTTGTGGAACGGGGAGTAGAATTCACCGATTACGTCGTTCCAGACCAGCTCGCCGTCGGCGATCTTGTCGAAGTCTTTCTCGACGTTTGCCGTGAAGTCGTAATCCATGATGTCGGTGAAGTTCTTCTCCAGATAGTCGGAAACTATCATTCCGATCTCCTGAGGAAGCAGCTTGCTCCTCTCCGCACCGATGGTCTCCACCCTGGTCTTCTCCGTGACAGTACCGTTCTTGAGCTCAAGGTCCATGACGGATACCTTCGATCCTTCCTTGTCGCCCTTGACGATGTACCCGCGGCCGGTGGTCAGGGTTGCGATGGTAGGTGCGTAAGTGGAAGGACGTCCGATGCCGAGTTCCTCAAGTTTCTTCACCAGGGTTGCTTCCGAATATCTCGGAGGAGCGGCCGTGAATTTGCACTCCGCCGTCATCCCCTTGGAAGTCAGGACTGTACCATTGTCGAGATCCGGGAGTACGATATCGTCTTCGGTGGTTTCCTGATCGTCGGTGCCCTCCATGTACAGTTTAAGGAAGCCGTCGAACAGGACCTGGGTCGCCTGCACGTTGAATTTCTCGCTGCGCTTGTCGCAGGATATCTTCATCGTGGTGTTCAGGACCTTGGCGTCTGCCATCTGGGAGGCTACGGTCCTCTTCCATATCAGGTTGTAGAGCTTCTTCTCCTGCGCGGTGCCCTCGATGTCGGTATTCTCGATGTATGTCGGGCGGATGGCTTCATGGGCCTCCTGCGCTCCCTTGCTGTGGGTCTTGAACTGGCGAGTCTTTGAATATTCCTCACCGAAGTTGTCGCAGATGAATCTCTTTGCCGTGCCTATTGCGAGGCTCGAGAGATTCGTGGAGTCGGTTCTCATGTAGGTGATCAAACCTCTTTCATACAGGGCCTGAGCCGTCCTCATGGTGACGCTTACCGGCAGATGGAGCTTCCTGGCCGCCTCCTGCTGGAGCGTTGAGGTGGTGAAAGGAGCCGCAGGGAACCGGACAGCTTCCTTCTTCTCGACGTCGGATATCTCGAAATGCGCCCCGATGCAGTCCTGCAGGAAAGCACGCGCCTCTTCGATGGTCTTGAACCTGGTGTCCAGGGTGGCCTTGACTTTCACCGATTCAGGGAATCCTTCAGGATTGAATATCGCATCCACCTTGTAGAAAGCCTCGTTGTGGAATTCCATGATTTCCTTTTCCCGCTCTACTACGAGACGGAGTGCGACACTCTGCACGCGTCCGGCCGAGAGCCTCGGCTGGATCTTCCTCCAGAGTACCGGAGAAAGCTCGAAACCCACGAGCCTGTCCAGGACTCTCCTGGCCTGCTGGGCGTTGACAAGGTTCATGTCGATGGGTCTTGGATTCCTGACGGCATTCAGGATCGCATCCTTCGTTATTTCATGGAATACTATTCTTTGGGTATTCTCCGGTTTCAGGCCAAGGGTCTCGAACAGATGCCAGGAGATGGCTTCTCCTTCACGGTCTTCATCGGATGCGAGCCAAACCGTCTTGGATGCTTCGGCTGCCTTCTTCAATTCCGACACGACCCTCTTCTTGTCTGCTGGGATTACATATTCCGGAGCGAAATTCTTGTCGACATCCACGCTGAGCTTCTTGTCCTGCAGATCCCTGATGTGTCCGAAGCTGGATTTCACTACATAATCGTTGCCAAGGAACTTCTGGATCGTCTTGGCTTTTGCCGGAGACTCGACTATTACAAGATTGTCTGCCATAATCAATTGTTTTGAAAGTTATTCATAGATAGTTTCGTTTTTCAAACTGCAAAGTAAACCACAAACGAGGCAATTTTCCAAATTTTGTTATAAATTTGTCTTTATTATGACCGAAGAGACACAAAAGAAAATTTCCAAGTGGTTCTGGAGAATCATAACGTTTCCGGTACTGCTTCTCATATTCATGATCCTGTTGGTCTGGGCCTTCGCTGACATCCCTTCTTTCAAGGAGTTGGAGAACCCGGAGAGCAAGCTTGCTACGCAGATCATCGCGGAGGGCGGAGAGGTTCTCACTACATTCCATATAGAGAACAGGACGTACGTCACTTATGAGGAACTGTCCCCCAATGTAGTCCATGCTGCCATCGCGACCGAGGATGCCCGCTTCTACAGACATTCCGGCATCGACTTCAAGGGTCTTGCCAGGGTACTCTTCAAGACCATACTGATGCGCAACTCCAGCCAGGGAGGAGGAAGTACTATCACCCAGCAGCTCGCAAAGACCTTGTATCCCCGTTCGGAAGCCCACAGCAAGATACCTGGTGCATACCAGGTCAAGATGGTGTGGATCAAGCTCAAGGAGTGGATAACGGCCGTGAAGCTCGAGAAGAACTATACCAAGGATGAGATAATGACGATGTATCTCAACTCCATATTCTTCGGCAGCAATGCCTATGGCATAAGGTCGGCATCCGAGACATTCTTCGGCAAGCAGCCGTCCGAGTTGACGATCGAAGAAGCTGCCACGCTCATCGGAATGGCAAACAAGCCTACCCGTTACAATCCTGCCCTTAATCCGGACAAGTCCCTGGCCAGGAGGAACTTCGTAATCGGGCAGATGGAGAAGGCCGGATACATCGACAAGCACCAGAGGGACTCCATCAGGGAGATTCCGATCGAGCTTTCATACCAGGTCCTTGACCACAACGCCGGCCGCGCCCCATATTTCAGGGATATGATCCGCCGTGTGATGACGGCCAAGAAGCCTCACCGTTCGGACTACAACCAGCGCGAGGACTTCACCGTCGATTCCCTTGCATGGGCCAACAGCGAGCTGTTCGGATGGATCGAGAAGAACCGCAAGGCGGACGGGTCCCAGTACGACCTCGACCGCGACGGACTCCGGATATATACCACCATCAACTACAAGATGCAGCAGTATGCGGAGGAAGCAGTCGCCGAGAGGATCAAGGCTCTCCAGAAGGACTTCGACAGGGAGCTGCGCTACAAGAGGAATCCACCGTTCGCCAACGACATCGACCAGCCGACCCGCGAAAAGCTGATGAACCAGGCGCGCAAATGGAGCGACCGCTGGCGCATGCTCAAGAAGTCCGGCTTGACGGAGGCGCAGATACTCAAGACTTTCTCGGAGCCGGAGAAGATGCGTGTCTTCGCGTATAACAACAAGGGATATATCGACACTACGATGACCCCGGACGATTCCATACGATACTACAAGTCCCTGCTCAGGACCTCCTTCGTGGCTATGGAGCCGGGTACGGGGCGTGTAAAGGCATATGTAGGAGGCCCTAACTACAGGTACTTCAAGTATGACAACGTCCGGCAGGGAAAGCGCCAGGTAGGATCCACCATCAAACCATTCCTGTACACCCTTGCGATGCAGGAAGGAATGAATCCTTGCACCCAGGTGGTCAACCTCCCCCAGACGTTCGTCACGCCGAGCGGCACTTGGACTCCGCGCAGTACGGACAGTGAAAGGTGGATAGGAGCCACGGTGAGCCTCAAGTGGGGTATCACCAACTCCTCCAACAACATATCCGCCTACCTTATGAAGCAGTTCGGACCGCACGCCATGGTAGCGATGATGCGCCGCATGGGTATTATGAGCCATGTGGATGCCGTCCCGGCTCTCTGCGTCGGTCCTGCCGACATCGCCTTGTGGGATATGGTTGCGGCATACAATACGTTCCCTTCCAAGGGTGTTTTCATCGAGCCTCTGTTCGTGACCAGGATCGAAGACTCCCAGGGCAACGTCCTGTCCGAGTTCTCGAACCGCAAGACCGAAGCCATCAGCGATGCGACTGCGTACCTGATGGTGAACCTGATGAAGGGAGTCGTAGAGGAAGGTACCGCGCAAAGGCTTCGCAGCAGGTACAACCTCACGGGAGAGATGGCAGGGAAGACAGGTACCACCAACGACAACTCCGATGGATGGTTCATCGGATATACCCCTACCATCGTCGCTGGCTGCTGGACCGGCTGTGAGGACCGTCAGGTCCACTTCCAGTCCACCGCTCTCGGTCAGGGAGCCAACGCATCGCTTCCAACCTGGGCCATATTCATGAAGAAAGTCTGGGCTGACGGAACCCTCGGTGTGACCAGGGACGACAAGTTCAGCGCTCCGGCCGGCATGGAAGGCAGCGATGGATGCGAAGGCGGAGGCGACGGCGGAGCATCGGTCTCCGTCGCACAGGAAAGGATTGAAGATTACTATTTTGAATAAGCTACGTTATGGGCAAGTACAGTAAGATTGCTGTGATATACGGAAGCGATTCCTCCGAATGGGAGGTATCCTGCCAAAGCGGGGAGTTTACTGCTTCCAGGATCGACGGGACGGAGTACGATGTCTATGAGATTTTCGCCCGTTTCGGCAAGTGGCAACTCGTGGCGATGAAGAAGAGGGATGCCATGAGGATCGCTTTCCCTGAAGGATCAAGGCCGGAAATCGACAAGACCGACTTCTCGGTGAAGGTTCTGGGCGAGAAAGTCAGATTCGATTTCGCTTTCATCATGCAGCACGGGACTCCTGGAGAGAGCGGCTTGCTGCAAGGTTATCTCGAGATGCTCGGCATCCCGTTCAGCACCTGCAGCGCCTTCGTTTCGACCGTGGTTTTCGACAAGTTCGCTTGCAAGAGCTACCTTCGTGACGAAGACTTCGTGAAAACGGCTCCGGACGTATTCGTACGCAAGGGGATGGATATGGAAGCCGTTACCGCAAAGATAGTTTCCAAGCTGAAATTCCCTGTATTCGTAAAACCGACCGACGCCGGGTCCAGTTTCGGCATAACCAAGGTCAAGGCGCCGGAGGATTTACCTGAAGCCATCCGCTTCGCATTCTCCGAAGGCCAGATGGTGATCGTAGAGCAGGGTCTTGTCGGCCGCGAGCTCACCTGCGCCGCATATACCGATTCCGAAGGTGTCAAGGCCCTTCCTGTCATCGAGATAGTCACGGAGAACGAATATTTCGACTACGATGCCAAGTACAACGGTCACAGCCAGGAGATATGTCCGGCTCCGATAGAAGATGCCGTCAGGGACCATATCCAGGAAACCAGCAGGAAGATATATTCCCATCTGGGTTGTTCCGGAGTGGTCAGGATAGATTATATCCTTGCCGAAGACGGGCTGTACATGATTGAAGTGAATACGATACCCGGGATGACAAGTGCGTCCCTGGTGCCGAAGATGGTAAGGACTGCCGGAATAGACATGACGGACTTCCTTACCAGCATAATAGAGAATTCATAGTTTTGCTGTAACGGTTCAACCTTTCTTACCCTATGCTGCTGAAAGATTTCCTGAAAGAGGGAATATCGCGGCTTGAGCCGCTTTATCCGACCGCAGAGGCCAGGAACATCATGCTGTTGCTGTGTGAATACAGGATCGGCACCAAGAGCTATACCCATATCGTCGAGCCTGAGACTGCGATCAAGGACAAGTTTCTCGAGCCGCTCAATGCCGACCTTGACAGGCTTGCCGCCGGAGAACCCGTCCAATATGTCATAGGTACGGCCGAGTTCTGCGGACTGGATTTCAAAGTCAACCCGGATGTCCTGATCCCCCGCCCTGAGACCGAGCTCCTTTGCCGCGAAGCCATAAAGATCGGATCCCGCATGAAGAGGATGCGCGGAGCTTACGGCAAGTCGGCGCGTCCCGTAAGGATACTCGACCTGTGCACCGGATCCGGATGCATAGCCTGGACCGTGGCGATGAATATTCCGGGAGCCGAAGTGATCGGCACCGATATTTCTGAGAAAGCCATAATGGTCGCGATGGGTCAGAACTTCGCAGCGAAGATGAAAGAGACCGGAGCCATGTCTCCACAGTTCGTCATCGCTGATGTCCTGGACACGGAGCAGCCGTTCAACCACGGAGAGTTCGACCTGATCCTGAGCAATCCTCCATATATAATGGAAAAGGAAAAGCCGCTGATGCGTACGAATGTCTTGAATTACGAGCCGGCGTCCGCCCTGTTCGTGTCCGATGACGATCCGCTGGTGTTCTACCGGGCCATCGCCCGCTGGTCGATCCGTTTCCTTTCCCCTGAAGGGAAGGGTATCACCGAGATCAACGAAGCCCTTGACAAGGAGACCGAGAAGGTATTCAAGGAAGCCGGCTTCCAGAAGACCGATATAGTAAGCGACTTTTATGATAAAAACCGCTTTATCATATATTCGAAATAGGTCCTGCAGATGTCCTGAGGGCATGTTTTGGAACTTAGCCGTAGAATTTTTTGTTCTACGGCTTTTTTTGTGTCACTTTGTACCGTAAAGACCATAGAACGATGAAAAACTTCATTTCCACCAAGAGGAGCCTGGCGCCGGTGGCGCTCGCCCTCGCAATCATGGTTCCGTCGTTTGTCGGATGTGATTCCGACCAAGACGGAGCAGCCCCGCTACACAGAGACGGAAGCCTTGTCCCCGATGCCCAAGCCGTCTCCATGACTCCGGAGAGCGTTGCCTCGATGCTTTCCCGACTGCCACTGTCCGTCACACAGGTGCGGGAAGTCCGGCAGGCTGTCGGCCGCTCGTCCGCTCATGGATACGATGAAGAATATCCCTTCAGCAACCTTGTCGGCAATCCCGGCAGCGGCGTAGGGGACGAATGGCTTCAAACCAGGGTCCCGGAGTATCCACAGCCTCTCCGGAGCCTCATTTCAGATTATTCCGGAGGTCTTTCCGAGACCAGGTCATCAAGCTTCCTTGACGCATTGGCCGCCTCTGGCTTACAGATCTACTGGCCGTACTCCGAAGACTGGGACGGAACTTCGATACCGGTGATAACATACAGCTCCGAAGACCAGCGGCAGGAAGCGACTGCCTTCAGGAGGGAACGGCTCCGTGACGGATCCTGGACCGTATCCGAAATCACCGTGGATGAGGATTATGCCAAGGCTCATCCGGTATGGGTCATCAACCGGAACGAGGACTCACAGTATCTCACCCCTCAGATGGCTGAGACGATGGGCCTGCTTCCGGAAGCCGATGCAACGAGGGCGAACACTGACTTCAAGACGTTGAGGCTGAAGACTTTCAAGGCACACCGCAACTATGACACCTGGCTCCAGGGAGGAAGCGAATTCTTCATCAAGTGCGGCAGCATCAAGGCTTTCACTGCAGATGTTGTGTCCGATCTGAAGCTTTACAGCCCACAGATTACGGATATGATGATCAATGTCAAGCGCAAGCAGGTAGGCGAGAACCTGACTTTCAACACCATCCTGGCCTCGGAGTGGTCACCCCAGCTTGATGAATGTGCGTTCCTTATGATAGAGGACGACGGAGGCAAGCGGACATCCTGGAAGGCGGAAGGTTCCGTCAAGATCAAGTCCAAGGCATATGGTTTCGAAGTGGAGTTCCCGATGAACAAGAATGACGACATCGTCTGGAGGGGGAAGCTGTCCCAGAATTACTTCACCAGGTACAGCGGCGTCGCCGGAAGGTTCGGAGACGTGTCCCTGACATTCACTTTCAATTAGGCCTTATTTGTAAGTGTTATTTTTAATACCTATATTTGTATGCCGGAAGTATTCAGAGTGTTTGGGTTCACTTACTATTTCTTCAGCAGGGAGCATGAACCAATCCACGTCCACGTAGAAGGTGCTGAAGGATATGCGGTTTATGATCTCAGCGAAGGGTCCTTTATCCGCAGATATGCCAAAGGAATCAAGGCCGGAGACTTACGAAGGATAGAATCTGTACTTTTTGAGAATAGAGACGCTATTATTGAAACTTGGAAGAATTACTTTAATAACAGGAGATATGGAAATCCGGAAAATATGGTTTGAAGACCGGTTCCTTTGCGGTGAAGATTCAAGCGGGACGATATATAAGCAGTCATTGCTTTGGTATCCCGAGCTGTCCGAAGCTACGGACGAGCAACGGAATGACTACAGGAAGGGTTTCGAAGGTTTTCACTGGCCAGCATTGGGAGTTGATGTCAGTTTTGAGAGTTTCGGATATGAAGACGCCATCCCTTCTCCTTTACAGTTGTTCTTTATGGAGCACAAGGAAATCAATATCTCTGGTTTCGGGCGTTTTTCAGGAATCAATCCTACCTTGATCCGTGACTATGTGAATGGTTTCAAGAAACCTTCCCAAAAGAGGATACAGGAGATACAGGACTCCATCAAGGCACTTGGTGCCCTCTATTCAAAAGTAGATTTCCTCGGTGAGGGGAGCGATTAGAATTGTCAATCCCAGTTCTCGTGTCCGGTGCCTTCGTGGTCTCCGCTTGCGGAGTCCCTGACGGTGACCTGGCAGAAAGCATATTTCCCGGCGCAACTTGCTGTGACGGTGGCCTTTCCCTGCCTCAGGGCTTTAAGGCCGCCGTTTTCGTCTACCGAAACTACGTCAGGAGCGGAGGATGTCCAGCTGACCACCTTGTCCGTCGCTTCGGAAGGGTTGACTCTTGCCGTAAGGATTGCTGAATCTCCCTTCTTGAGGGTTATTTCCGTCTTGTCGAGAGCCACGCTCTCGGTAGGTACGATGACTTTGACGATACATGATGCCGATTTGCCGTCGCAGGTCGCGTTTATAGTGGCCTGTCCGGCCTGAAGGGCCGATACAGAGCCATTGTTGTCCACAGAGACGGTGCCCGGTGCAGTGGAGGACCAGGTTACAGTCTGCTCGGTGGCGTTGGCCGGCTTGACCGTAGCCGTCAATGCCGCACTGCTACCAAGGAGCAGGTCAAGGTAATCCGGATTGATTTCCAGAGCGGTCACGGGTACGGTTTTCTCGCCGCAGGAAACGAAGATGGCTGCAGCCGATACTGCGAGCAGGAAGAGACGGTATAATTTATGCTTCATGTCAATCATCTTTCAAAGATATTAAAAAAACAGTACCTTTGAAAAGTAAAGGAGGTCAGAATATGAAAAGGGAAGAAGAATTCAAGACAGTTGCCGAATTCAACGATGCTCTCAGCGCCCAGATTACAGTGGGAATGCTGAGGGAGAACGGGATTCCTGCGGCTGTGTTCGGAGCAGATTCTACATATCTGTCCCTGAATTATGTCAATCCCGTCCAGGTCAAGGTCAATGCCTCTGACTATGAAACGGCTTTGAAGCTCATTGAGCAGACCAAGGAAGCTACTGAAGGTTAATGTGTTCCGCGGCTGCCTCAAGGGCTGAATAGAAATCTTCGCCGAATATGGCGGAAAGTGGTTCGCGAAGGAATTCATATACTCGGATTCCTTCGCGTTTTCCTTTTTCATAAGCATCCTTGCAAAGGCCCCAGCGATGAAGGTTCAACGCAAGCCCTCCGTCAGAAAGCTTGGTCACCCGTATCGGATACAGCCAGCAGGACTTCGGCTTCCGGAACTTGACGGTACCGGCGAAGAAACACTTCTCGATGGCGCAGAAGCAGTTCCCGTCCCTGTCGAAAGTGGTGTAGGCGCATTCCCCGGAGCCATCCACGGTCGGAGTGACGAGGTCGTTGTCCCTGTCTATGGAGAAGAAACCGTCTTTTGCCACCTGCGCCAGTCCCTGCGGGCGCATAAGTTTAGAATATTCAGGATAATTCACTTCGAGGTCCTGGAGCTCATCCTCTTCCAGCGGAGCTCCGCTGTCGCCGATGATGCAGCATATTCCCTTGCACTTCGCATAGTCACAGGCGAAATACTCGGTAACCACTTCTTCCGATACCAGGATATTTCCGATCTGGATGATAGTCCCGAACTTATTGTTGTTTGACGACATATTCTATCTTCATTCCTTCGGCGAGTACGCCGAAAATATGCTTTACGTTGTCTGCCGTGACACTGCCGATGCGTTTCTGGTAGTCGGTCAGGACGTCCTTTCCACCGGAATAGCGCAACATGACTGCATCCAGATATGAATCCGGATCGGAAAGATAAAGGGAATACACATTCGAAAGCAGAGCCTTGCTTGCCTTCAGGTCATCGGCAGCGATAGGGTTGGAAAGCACGTCATCGATCACTTTCCTGGCAGCTACCATGGCTCTCTTCGGGTGGTCCGCACCACCTGCGATGCCGTACGGCAGCCCATGGTCCGGCACCGGAATGCAAGTGAATATGAGTTCCAGGCTTTCCTGCGGGAATATCTTGAAGCTGTCTGCCATATCCACGCTGAAGCCCTGTTCGGCCATGGCACCGCTCAGCTTCCTGTACAAAGATTGGCCGGCTATCTTGAAAGCCATGTAGTTCTCAGTAGTGAAAGGCTCTGCACAAGCCATCGCTATACTGACGCTGACCGGCTCTCCGGCCGCAGAATATGCATTGGACCCTTTCCGGAACTTGTAGGAGACAGGAACCCTGACAGCGTTGGTCTTGCTGACCCTGAACCCGCCGATGATGCCTGCCAGGTATTTCTGGACGTTCTGAGCCGGCAGTTCACCTACCAGCACGATCACTCCGTCGTTGCACCTGAGGAACTGCTTGGCGAAATAAGCATCTGCATCCGACTGGGTCCTTTCGGTCAGTCCCGAAGGAGTCTTGACGCTTGAATACCCGTATTCCGGATACATCAGGCTGTCCAGATAGGCCGGAGGCAGGGATGCCAGGGTGCTCCTGCGGTATTCCTCGAAGGCATTCCTGTTCAGTTTCCTGTTGTTGGCGATGGAGAGCAAAGCCTTGAATACCAGGGCGTACCTTCCGGAAGGAGCTGAACCGGATATCTTCATATCCGAGACAGATACCTTGTTTTCCATACGTATCCCGTTGGCCTTCAAAACCTTCTGGAAATCGCTTCCGCTCAGTCCAGCCACGTCGTACAAGGAAAGCATATCCGAAAAGAAGGCTCCTTCTCCACGCGGCAGGTCACGGACGTTGGAATACCCACCCTTGATCATCATCGAGTAGCTGAAAGAACCTCCGGTCTTCATCTGCTTGTAGATCACCTTCATCCCGTTGGCGAAAGTCCACATTTCCCCTCCCGAAACCGGTTCTGTGCTTACGCTCTTGAGCTTCGACTTGTTCTTTCCTTCCCAGAACCCGGTGGTGTCGGCGGTGCTGACCGTCCACTGGTACGCAGGTTTCTCCAGCATTGAGACTCCGTCCCAGGTGGTCTTGAACACCATTTCGTACTCCCAGTCATCATAGTCGGCTTCCGGGCCTTTCCATTCCACCGAAGCGTTGTCCATGTCGCCTAGGAGGGCGGCCGCATAGTTGTTGAACAACTCGCGCTCCGCAGATTCCGACATATTCCTGGAGGAGAAGAACCTTGCCTTCTCCTGGCGGGAGGACAGGTCTCCTCCGTAGAGGTATGAAGCTATGCACTGGCGCACCAGTCCGCCGTTGTCCTGAGGCTTTGAAAGCAAGCTCAGGACCGAAGCCCTGGCCGTCCTGTATTCTTCCGTCCCGACTCCTTTCGATCCCAGGTCGGAAAGGGTGGAAGAAATGGCCATGGTAGCAGGAATCACCTGGTCTTCAGGTACTTCCACAGTAATCTTGAATAACTCGTCTCCGGGGCCTTCGGCACTTCCCCTATGGCAGACCCCCATGCGGGAGGCAGGGATGTCACGGGATACGAGGGATTCTCCCAAACGGCCTTTGACTATTTCCTTGAGTTCCCTGGCGAAGAGTTCCGATATGAAAGGTTGTATTGTGTTCATCTCGGCGTCGGGAGTTCTCGGGGAGCGGAAACTCACGCTGACTCCAGGCCTTGTGGACTGGATGAAGGAATACCCGGTTCCTTCCGCAGGTTTCCAGACATATTCAGGTTTTGAATATGAAGTCGTGCGCGCGGGAACCATCAGCGAGAACACGTCGAACTTCTCGATAATCTTCGCCGGGGTGATGTCGCCGGCGATGATAATGGCGTGTTCCTTCGGCTGCGCGGCTATCAGGTCGAACATCATCAGGATGGTGGTGTCCGATGCTTCCTGGTCGAATACCGGAACGTTGTCGAACCGGAAGATGGTGGCGTCTCCTTCATATGAAATGTACCCCTCGGGACGGCATCCGATGCCTTTCCGCGAGAGGAACCTGTATGGGATGGTCTTGTTGAAATGGGGCAGGTTCGCAAGCTCTTTCCGTGCCGCGAGGGTATCTGCGGAGCCCTTCCTAACGAGGGCGAAATCCGCTACTCCTTTCATGGCGGAATCAGTCACCAGATAGTATGAAATGCCGTTTTGGAGCTTGCCTGCGGTGATGGCCGCATCCTTCTTCAAGGAGGGCAGGTTCTGCGCTGGCATCATTATTGAAAAGCCAAGCAGTACAAGACAAGACAATGATTTTAAAAAACTACACATCTGACTAACCTCCTCTTTGGGCAAAATTACAAATTTTTATTACATTTGTCCCCGTTGCACTTTTAAGAAAACTATAAACATAAATCCATAAACGATGAAAAAGGTTATTCTCGCCATTGCGGCAATGGTTTTGACCGCCGGCATGATTTCGGCTCAGGACATGGCTCAGGCAACTGAACTCTACAACAATGGAGCCAACGCAATTTCAGAAAAGAACTGGACTGCAGCTTTGGATTACTTCCAGAAGGCCCTCGAGATGGGACAGACCATCGGCGAAGAGGCTAATGAAATCGTCACGAACTGCAAGAACGCCATCCCAAGCGTTTGCCTGCAGATCGCCCAGGATTTGATTGAATCAGACAAGCTCGATGAAGCCGAGGCCAAGCTCGCAGACGTCGTCAAGGTAGCAACTGAATATGGCAACGAAGAAGTGGCCGAGAAGGCAAAATCCCTCGTTCCTGCAATGTGGCTCCAGAAGGGAGCAGAAGCATTGAAGGTCAAGGATTTCGCAACCGCAGCTCCTGCACTTGCCAAGTCTCTGGCAGCTGATCCGGCCAATGGAAAGACCGCCCTCTATCTGGGACAGGCTCTCTCCAAGCTCGGAAAGGTAGACGAAGCTCTCGAGGCTTTCAACAAGGCAGCTGAAAACGGTGAGGCTGATGCAGCCAAGGCTCAGTGCGGGAACATGTTCCTGTCAAAGGCCAGCACACTCCTCAAGGGTGGCAAATATGCCGATGCCATCAAGGCAGCAGAGCAGGCTAATTCCTATGTTGAGAATGCAAAGGCTTTCCTGGTAATCGGCCAGGCATCCCAGAAGCTCGGCAAGAACGCAGCAGCGATCTCCAACTTCGAGAAGTATCTCCAGCTCATGCCGGAGGCTTCCAATGCGAATACCATCAACTTCACCCTCGGTGCTCTCTACCAGGGCGCGAAGAACAACGCAAAGGCTGTCGAATACTACAAGAAGGTCGTCAACGACCCGAAGTTCGGAGCTCAGGCCAAGCAGCTTATCGCTTCGCTTAGCAAATAATGAAAGACCTTGAACTTCTTGCTCCGGCAAGAAACGCCGACATCGGCATCGCAGCTATCGACTGCGGTGCCGATGCTGTGTATATAGCCGGGCCGGAGTTCGGGGCCAGGAAGGCTGCGGGCAATTCCATCGAGGATATCCGCCGCCTTTGCGGATATGCACACCGTTTCGGGGTGCGCATATTCCTTACATTGAACACTATCCTCTACGACAATGAGCTGGAGGCGGCAAGGAGGCTGCTTGAAGAAGCCGAAGAGGCCGGGGTGGACGCGATAATCGCCCAGGATCCGGCTGTATGGAAGATGACTTCCCTTCCGGTGCACGCATCGACCCAATGTGCCATAAGGACTCCGGAAGCGGCCCGTTTCTACGAATCCCTGGGTTCTTCCCGGCTTGTCATGGAGAGACAGATGTCCCTGGATCGGATCAGGGAAATCCGGGAGGCTACAAGCTGCGAGCTGGAGTTCTTCGTCCACGGTGCGCTATGCGTCTGTTACAGCGGACAGTGCTACATGTCCGAGAGGATTGAAAGGAGGAGCGCCAACAGGGGTGAATGCATCCAGGCCTGCAGGTCGCTCTACGACCTCGTGGACGGGAACGGAAAGGTCCTGGTCAAGGACAAGGCCCTGCTGTCGCTGAGGGATTACAACCTTCGCAGCTATCTGGCAGACCTTGCAGATGCGGGAATCTGTTCATTCAAGATCGAGGGCAGGCTCAAGGGCATCTCTTATGTCAGGAACGTCGTCAGGGCATATTCGATCGCCCTTGACAACCTCGTTGCGAAGCATCCTGGATACTACCGCAGGACTTCGTTCGGGCGCTCGACGGGAGGCTTCTCTCCGGATCTGGACAAGACTTTCAACCGGACATATACCAAGCTTTACATCGATGGATCCCGTGGTAAATGGTCTTCTATGGACGCTCCTAAGTCCGTGGGCGAAGAGATAGGGACCGTCGTGTCTATCGACAGGACACCGGGGAGACTGTCCGCCGGAGACGGCCAGATGGAGGTGATCGTAAAGTCAGACAATCCTGCTGTCTGCCTCCGCAACGGCGATGGGTTTTCGTTCGTTTCGAAAGACCACAACGAGATCGTAGGATTCCGGGGAGATGTGTGCAGGGGCGTCCGTATAGCTTGCAGGAACGTACCGGAACTGTATGTCGGAGCGCGCTTGTTCCGTAACCTTGACAGCGCATTCGAAAAGGAGCTTGATTCCAATCTCCCGGTCCGGCAGATTCCGGTTTCGCTGGAGGTTGCCGTCCGTTCGGCTGATGACCGGTTCTTGCTGGATGTCATGGCTTTGAGCCAGGACGGAAGGGAAGTCCGCTTCGTACATGATGGCGGAACCACTCTCGCTTCCAATCCTTTCCGTATGCGGGACATGTTCTATTCCCAGCTCGGGAAAGTTACCGGGATGTATTCATTCACGCTTGAAGGGCTCCATGCGGAGTCTCTGGGCGGAAAGATGCCGTTCCTTCCGGTCTCCTCTATCAACGCCATCCGCAGGGAATGTGCCGCCAAGCTGGACGGAATGCCTCTGCGGGCGATTCCGCTTTATTCTGCGGAGGCTTCAGGGAGTTCCGCCGTACTTCCGGATTCCGGAGGACAGGTAACCTACAAGTCCAATGTGGCGAATGAGGTGACGAAAAAGATCTACCGGGACTGCGGCGCCACGGACGTGGAGAGGGCGTACGAAATCACCCACCGGCATGATGTTGAACTGATGCGTACCAAGTATTGCATCCGTTATGAACTTGGAATGTGCCCGGTCCACCAGAACGCTGCTCCTCCGGAGCGCCTTTTCCTTCTCAACAACGGCAAGCGCTACACACTGGGCTTCGACTGCGCCCGCTGTGAGATGACCGTGTCATGATTTGACCTGGGATCTGTACGAAAGTCCAGGGTAAACGCGGTACAGGGCGGCTGCCTTGTCGTAGAAGACGACATAATATTCACCGGCAGCATAGAACATGCTTTCAGATTCGATGGTGAGCGGAATCTTCAGATTGCCGACATAGCGGCCATCCCAATCATAGACTACTAGCAGGTTCACTTTCTCCGGAGAGTTGCTGTTCGGGCTCATCGGGAAATAGACATAGGAATCGTCGCTTCCCATTCCCTGGGCAGTATATGTACTCTTCATATTGTCGTTGCGCCCGTAGTTCTTGATAAGCTTGAATGATGCGTCGGCTGTCTGGTATTTGCTCCCACCCTGGGTAATGCCATAGATATCCCGCTTTGCATTGTATGAAAGGCCACCTATGCCAAGGGTCGTAGTGATGACGGAAGGCTTTCCCATAGCCGGTTTGGTCGTTATGGCCGTCAGATTCTGGGAGGCTCCGGAACCATGGACAACCAGGATGCGGCCGTTCTTGGTGTCGTACGTCATATCGTTGGCATGATGACCGTTGAAGGTCTCTGACACACCCTTGAACTCGAAAGGAGAGAGTGAATACTTATAGATTCGGACATCAGAGTCGTGTGTGCTGCTGTCCTCGTTCCCCTTCATGGTGAAATACACGAATTCCCCGTCGGAGGCAGCTCCCTGCGCTACTTTGAAATCACCCTCGCGCGGGCATATCCCCACTTCGACCGGAACGAGGTCGAACGTCCTTCCCCGCGACAACAGGCTGGCTATCAGCTGCGGGTCCTCGCTGTCCTGGGTGTGGGAGAATGTATCTGGAATCTTGAATGTCCCTTCGGAACAATACTCGGGCTTTGTCATGATTTTCCCGCAGAGGAATTCCATTCCCAGAGTGGTCCAAGCATTGTCAGTGCCTATGATGAAGATTTTGTTGCCGGAAGCTTTGACAGAGTACCCATGATGGAGTTTCTCCTTTATCGGTTTGATTGCTTCAGCGTACTGCCTGCAGTCCCCGAGAATGATTTCTTTACTGTCGTCTTGTCCAGGTGTTGTAGATAACGCAAGGGTAGCTCCGGTGGCTTTGCGGATATCTTCGATAAAAGCGGTGGCGTTGTTGTTCAACCCAGGCTGGACGAATACGCTGAAAGTAGATTTCCCGTTGGATGTGATTGTCAGGAAGCCATCTTCGATTGTTTCCTTGTTTTCCGTGGTTTCGTGGCAGCTTGCGGTAAGCCCAGTGAGCAAGAACAAGACAGCAAGGTGGTGGAAAGGTTTCATGGTATTGGTTAATTTGATCATATCAGTTCCCGGATGATTTCGTCCGAGGTGAAGAAATGGTCTTCCGGAATGCGTATGCGGGTCCCGTATTCTTCCAAGGCGCCTTCCTCCAGCAAGGTCCTGACAGTGGAAATATCTGACAATGAATATAATTCATCGACATCGATGCCATTGTCCGTACGCAGCGGAAGCATGATTCTCTCGATCCGGATGTCTTCCGGAGACAGGACTTCTTCTTCCCTTGAATATGTGGCGAGCCTTCCGTCCTGACGGCGGCGCGGCAGAGTCTGGCTGTTCCATGACCTGATATTCCCGGAAGAAAGGGAATGGGCTCCGGGACCGAGGCCGATGTAAGGCACCCGTCTCCAGTAGGCGCTGTTGTGGACGGCCTCATAGCCTGGTTTGGCGAAATTTGAAATCTCGTAATGGTGGTAGCCGGCGGCCTTCAGACGTGAGCAGAGGATGTCATACTGCCTCCGGCAAAGATCTTCCCCGGCTTCGGAATACTTGCCTTTCACAACCAATTCTCCCAAGGCGCTGCCTTCTTCGATGGAAAGCTGGTAGGCTGAAATATGTTCCGGCTCCAGAGCCAGGGTCTTTTCTATCGTCTGTATCCATGTCTCGTCGGAGAGCTGCGACAGGCCGAAAATCAGATCCACACTGATGTTCCCGATCCCTCCGGAACGCAAAAGTCCGAATGCCTCGACAGCCCTTGCTGCATCGTGCCGGCGGTTCATCCATTTGAGGATGCCGTCGTCGAAAGACTGGATGCCCATGCTGACGCGCGAGACCCCTAGCCGGACCAATCCTCGGACATATCCTTCGCCATTTTCCACTATGTCTTCCGGGTTTACCTCGATGGTGAATTCTTCGAATTGACTGTTGGTATAGGATGAAACACCTTGTACCAGGCGGGACAAGACATCAAGAGGCAGCACGCTTGGCGTGCCGCCTCCGATGTAAAGCGTATTTACCGGGGAAGGAGAGGATAACTCCTCTTTCCTTGACTCCGCTTCCTCCAGGACAGCGTCCACGAATGCTTCAGTGCTTCCACACTCCTTTTTCGGAGCGATCTCCGAATAGAAATCACAATAGGTGCAGAAGCTCCTGCAGAACGGTACGTGGATGTAGAT
>JAEEGK010002992.1_pt1 | contig 42266 bp, 46 predicted proteins | sample 8958771 | NCBI WGS metagenome assembly JAEEGK01 (sample SAMN16246547, study PRJNA631951) | gut metagenome | biome: gut microbiome; feature: rumen; material: SC-attached | host: Bos | place: Iran: Karaj | collected 2018-10
ACACCACGGACCAGACGGCGTTCAACGTCGTGGGTTCGTTCAGCGCAGGCTGGAAGTTCAAGAAGAACGCAGGCGATATCGTGGGCAACCTCTTCCCCGCTGCAGGTTACCGGGACAGCGGGTCCGGCGGCCTGGGCGGTGTCGGCAGCGGCGGGTACTACTGGTCTTACGCCTCTGCGTCGCAGACCCACGCTTACCTCCTGTACTTCTACTCCGGCGGCGTGTACCCGCTGCTCAACGGCCTACGGTCCTACGGCTTCGCAGTACGCCCTTCCCGAGAATTACGAAATTAAAACGTGTACCCGTGTGCGCCTGTTTTAGGAGGCGCACACAAATCATTTCGCAGAAATGAAAGGAATCCGTATCAATATCAACATCAAGAACTCCGTGGTCTGCAGCGGCAGCTGCCCTCTCCAGAACGAGCCCGCCGATAAGGCGGGCCGTCTGGACCTGGCCAATATGACGCCGATGGATTGCTTTGAGTTCTTCAGGAAACTGATATATGGCGAAGAGAAAAGGTAATTGAACCACAATGGGCTACCGTGAGCCTGCGCCGCCGGTGTATTATTCGGCGCTCAGGCTCTTCAAGCAGCTGCGTGATTCAACGGCAAAGACAAGCATAAACGATAAGCGCGGAATGATAGCAGATATCGAAGGCTACCTCGATGAAGCGATGGTAGCCTCCATTCGTGCATACCGTAAAAACTGTCCCAAGAAAAGCCGGATAGCATTTGTAAATTGCGCCTTGGATAATATCGATAGCGTCGTAGTCAGGGTCCGGATACTGGCGGACAAACACGTTTTGAAGGAGCAAGGCTTCGACGCTCTCTGGAAGATAGAAGGTGAGATCCTGTCGCAGCTGCAGTCATGGAAATCATCTTGTGAAAACGAACAAGAAACCAATGTTTAATTCCACACACTCTCCGTCCTTTGGCCAGAAGCCCCTCGGTCCTGCGGTAATTCGCAACTGCTGGGGACAGAGCCGTTCTCAAATTCAGTGTTCCGTCCTGCAAGGGGGCAGCTGGTTCCGCAGGATATCCCAGAAGGCGCTGTGTCTCTTTCTGGCGCTGGAAGTCTGTACCGCCGTCAGTGCACAACTCCCGACGGTACATTCACAAAAAGGAACACTCATAACGGGCGCTGCAGGTTACCGGAACAACGGGTCCGGCGGCCTGAACGATGTCGGCAGCAACGGGAACTACTGGTCTTACGCCTCTGCGTCGCAGACCAACGCTTACAACCTGAACTTCAACTCCGGCAACGTGAACCCGCTGAACAACAACAAACGGTCCAACGGCTTCGCAGTACGCCCTTCCCGAGTATTTGAACAGGGATGGGGAGTGTGTTTTTATCCTATGAAGTACTCCTACAAACAGATTCACTGGCTGGTCACAAAGGCTTATCTAAAAGCCCGGAAGGAAGAGCGCGGTACGGAATCGCAGTTGGAGTTCGAGCTAAACCTAGAGCAGAACCTTAACCAGCTCGCCCTGGAGCTTTATCTGCGTCAATGGCAACCGCAGCACCTGGACTGGTTCGTTCACCTGGATCCTACGGTCCGGGAGGTCTTCGCGCCGAAGTTCCGAGACCGCATCGTCTCCCATGTCCTGTACATGCTCTTATCACCAGTCTTCGAGCGCCACTTCATTTTCGACAGCTTCTCATGCCGCGTAGGGAAGGGAACGCTCGTAGGCATCGAGAGACTGGAGCACCACATCCGGGCAGTCACCGACAACTACCGGAAAGAGGCTTACAGTCTTAATATGGATATCAGCGGATACTTCATGTCAATAGTCCGCTCTAAGCTCTACGACATTACCTGGGAAACTCTTGGTAAATACCAGGTGCAGCATCCTGAGGCGATGGATTATGACTTCGCCGATTACCTCATAGGCACGTTCCTCCAGCGTGACCCCCTGGAAGGCTGCGTTTATCATGGAGACCCGCGACTCATCGCCCTGGTCCCTCCATCCAAAAGCCTCCGTTTCCAGCCTCCGGGCGTAGGCCTGTCTATCGGAGACGTCATCAATCAGCTGAACAGTAACATCTACATGGATCCTACGGACCATTTCATCAAGAGGGAACTACAGATAAAACACTACGTCCGTTACGTAGATGACGCGAAGCAGCTGAACGCTCTATACCAATACCTTCTGGAGTGCCAGGAGCGGACCGGAGAGTTCCTGGATAAATACAACCTTACTCTCCATCCGAATAAAACCACCATAACCAGCCTGTACGATACTACGTACTTCTTGGGCGCAGCTCTTCTCCCCTATCGCCGATACGCCGAAAATGGCGCCATCGGAAGATTCCGGGCCTACATCGAAAGCGTGGACAACGCCCTGGCCACCGGAGAACCGCTAGACCTGGAGGAAATCCTTTCGCGCATCAATTCGCGCCTGGGATACTTCCAGCATTTCGACGAGATCAAAATGATAAGGAAGACCGTCTCCAACACCTACTACCTGCGGGACGTGTTCGGCTTTACCCACGACTATAAAAAAGCGATTATTAAACCATTAAACGAATAATACCATGGAAAAACGCTACTGTTTTGACCAGCCCAGAAAGAAGGACATTCTTTCGCCCACCTGCATCCGTTACTACTACAACGAGAAGACCGAAGAGCGCGACATCTCTTCCCACGAGGAAGGAACCGAGCAGCGCACCCTCACCGTCTACTCCTACCGGTCCGCCGACGTTCCGGTCAAAGAAGGCTCTACCGAGGCCACCAAGGGAGAGCTGGTAGACGCCCTCATCCGTAACGGCGCCACCTTCGAGAAGGACGGCCAGGAGGTGGATTACCCCGGCCTCTCCATCAATGACGAGCTGGCCATCCAACGCCAGCGCAGCACCAAGAAGGCAGAGTTCAACGCCTACAACGATTTCGCCGAAGCCTGCAAGGTTATAGCCGATGAACTTCTAAACGAAAACACGGGAGACTAAGCTATGGAATTCAAGGATATCATCCTGGCCATTCTGGGCACAATCACCTTGGCCGATATTATCAAGGTCTTCTTCATCCCCCAGGAGAAGAAGGCGAAGAAGGTAGAAAATAAAGACGCAGAGATAGCCACCCTGCGCCACACCAACGAGATCCTGCAGCAGCAGATAGACAGGGACGCTGTAGCCATCGAGAAGAAGGACCAGGCCATCGCCCAGCTTAACGCCGAAGTAGCCGAGCTCAAGGCCACCCAGTCCAGCCTGTTCGACGACATGTGTATCCATAAGGGATGCCGACTCAGGAAGCCCCACCAAGGGAAGGGCGCGCTCTGGTACCAGAAGTACCGGGAAGACCCCGCCCTGGGCGCCGACTATGAGAGCATCGATACGTTGCTCAAGAAAGACCGCGCCGCACGAGCAATCGGAGACACCAAAAAAGAGGAGGATGAGATATGATCAGGACTCCAGTCATCCTCATCGACGTAGGCCACGGGAAAGACACGCCAGGGAAACGGAGCCCTGACGCGGTCGCCGGCAAGCTGGCATCGCCTCTTTACTTCCGCGAGTTCTCCTGGACGCGCCGATGTGGCCAGGGGATCGTGGACGTCCTCCAGGCCGAAGGGTTCACCGCCTTCCTCCTGGTAAAGGAAGAGGAAGACGTTCCGCTCAAAGAACGCACCAACCGCGTGGCCGCCTACTGCCGCACGTATGGCATCCAGAACGTCCTGCTCATTTCCATCCATGTGAACGCCGCAGGCAAGGGGCAGAAGTGGATGGACGCCCGCGGGTGGTGCATCTACACCTCGCCCGGGGAGACGGCCTCCGATAGGCTGGCCACGGAGATCCACGCGGCCGCCGTTCCGGAGCTGACGCAGAGAGAGTACGCCCGGACCTTCCTGCCTACATCCAAGCAGAAGGCCATCCGGACGGACTTCTCCGACGGAGATCCTGACTACGAGGCCAAGCTGTGGATGCTCACCCAAACACCCTGCCCGGCCGTGCTGTCCGAGAACATGTTCCAGGATAACAAGGAGGACGTGGCCTTCCTGAAGAGCGACCAGGGCCTGGGCGCCTGCATCCAGCTCCACGTCCAAGGCATCGAGAACTACATCGCTAAGTATTTCAAGAAATGAGACGCTACTACCTGTCCTTCTCAACTAGGGAGGCCCTGCGGAAAATCGGCAGAGCCCTCCCGCTAGTCATCCTTCTGGTTGGCATCTGCGCCCTCCTGGTCACAAGCTGCGGAACCGCAGGCAAGATCCCGCCCAAGGACGAGACTGTTACCACTGACTCTACGGCCGTTCATCAGAAAGACTCAGTCCATATCAAGGACGAGGTGACCGTCCGCGACTCCCTCATGAACATCCCCATTCCTACGGAGCAGTCCACGGCCAATAACCAGCTACTGCAGCCCTCCCACCTGGAGACGTCCATAGCGGAATCCGATGCCTGGGTAGACTCCACCGGCCTTCACCACACCCTCCGGAACAAAAGCGACTCTTCGCTCCAGGCCAATGTTCCTATCACGGAGCACAACCACACGGAAGAGCATTTCCACGAGCAGGACTCCACGGCCGTATCCACGTCAAACCATAGCCACATCGAATATATCGAGGTGGAAAAGAAGCTCACCTGGTGGCAGGATTTCCGCATCAAAGCCTTCTGGCCGCTGGCTCTGAGTCTTCTTCTATGTCTCCTATATATTTTCAGAAAACCCCTTCTAAAACTCGCTAAAATCATAGTATAATGAAAGAATTCATCCGCAAAATCTACGACGCCTTGGTCGCTATCGTGGCCAAGGTTCCCACCGACAAGCTGCTGCACTTCATCGCAGGGCTCATTATCGCCGCCTTCTGCGTCATCACCCTGAAGTGGGGCGCATGGAGTATTCTTCCGGTCGCAATAATCGGCGCCGCGAAGGAGGCCTTTGACCATTATACCGGCGGGAAGTGGGACTGGTGGGATCTGGCGGCCACCGTCATCGGCGGCCTCGTTATCCTGCTTTTTTGGCTTATCTGAACTGGAACAGGACTGAACAGTGCTGCATCTGAACTGAAGGAACCGACTGAACGCCAGCCGGTTCCTTTTTGTCAGTTCTGTAGTTCAGTGAAAACCCTACTTTTTTGAAGGTGTGTGTTTCGGAAGGATATCGGCCTTCTTCAGGGCGTCGGTGGCCGATGGAGACTTTCCCACATAGACGGCCGTCATGGCCACGCTATGGTGGTCTGCCTGCTGCTGGACGAAGGATATCGGCACCTTCTCTCCCAGCATCCTGGTAATGCCGGTATCCTTCAGGCTATATAGCTGCAGATCCGTCCCGAATCCGCAGGCCTGGCGCACGGTCTTCTTCCAGTAGTCCGAGAACTTCTTATTATCCACCGGCTGCACTCCAGGGGAGAAGTTCCCCGCCTCCCCGTCATGCCTTCCAAACAGATAGAGTGCTGGACTGGAAAGATCCAGCGGGCGCAGCATCCTGGCCACCACGGACGGGATGGTCCGGTACGACTCATTTCCGTTCTTTGCAGCTTCGGCCGATACATGGATTACCTGCCTGGAGAGGTCCACGTCTGAACACCGGAGAAGGGATATCTCTTTCGGCCTCAGGAAGCAGCACATACATAGGAGGCACACGGCCCGGAACTGGACGTTCTCCCGGCCCAGGAACTCCAGCAGCGCCTCCAGCTCTTCGTCCGTGAGGGTCCGGCGTCTCTTTGTCATGAGCCTGGCCGGTTTTCGCTTAATCTTCTGGAACGGGTTCGCACCGGCGTACCCCTTCTCCACCATCCAGGTAAAGAGGCTATTCATGAACGAGAGGTAATTATTGTAAGAACGTGGCGATACGGCATCCTTATCCTCCAGATAGTCCATATATGCCCGGGCCGATGACTCGTCAAATGAGGCCATCGTAGTGGCCTCCGAGGCGCCGTTATCGGCGAGCCACTGGCGGAAGATCCTCAGGAAGGAGCGATAGGAATTCAGCGACTGTTTCCGGAGCTCTTTCGCCTTCACCCGGTAGAAGGCATCCAGGGCCGTGAAGGCCGGTGTTCCGGAGAGCGGAGCGGATTTCTCAGAGAAGGGAGTCCACCCGATGAGCAGTTTTTCCTGGAGGGATTCCATGATCTGGCGCGCAGCTTCCCGGCGCTCTTTGACGGAGCCCCGGTTCACCTTCACGCGGTAGCGGCAGAACCGGCCTGTATCGGGATTTCTGACGGAGTAGTACACATACCACTCAGGGCCTGCCTGGTGGAACTTAGGGGGCTTAAAATCGACGTGGGGGCGTGCTCTGAAGAACATAATTTTTTTTTCTTTGCATCCTTCCTGCAGGATATCAAACAGGACTGGGTGCAAGGAAAAAAACGTGGTTATGTTTTGGTCCGGGTTTGTCCCGGTTCTTATTAAAAAATCCCTTAAATCCGTCATTTTCAGCGATTTAAGGGCTTTTGGTCGGGATGACTCGATTTGGCACTGCGGCATCTCGCCAAAAACCCTATTTGACTATCAAATAGTTACATTTTCAAGATGGGCGATTTTCTCAATTTTTACCCCGTTTTTTGGCGCGTTTTTGTCCCGGTTACTACGCGTCTAATGCACCACCCACCAACTCGTTATAATCAAAATCGACTTCTATTCCGTGCTTCTCACCAACAAGGAAAAGAACAGGGTTGTCTGTGTTTTTATTTAAAGTTACCAGCGCAATTTGATCTAAATTTACGCATACAGGGCCACTACCGTCCGCCCTGAAGAAGCTCTTAAAAGTACTCATTTGTTTAAAATTTCTATATTGTTATCACCAAAGACAAGCCTTAAAACCTGGTCCTTTTTATCCTTTTTTAAGCGTATCTGTAGAATAGCCTCCAAGGGTTCCTGTTCAGGAGATCCGGCCCGCACGTATTTATCAGGGTAGGTTATTATATCTAAAATTGGCATCTCTAGAACCGTTGCTATTTTAGAGAGCTCATTAACGTCGAAGCCCCTCCGCCCACTAATAATTCTACTCACAACCGACTTATCCCACCCGGTAAGAGCCACGAGGTCGGCCTGTATTAACCCCTTAGTATTCAGTATCTTTAGGATATTCTCTACAAGAGTCCTATGAAAGTTTTCGTTTACCTGTTCCATAATAATAAAGATACATACTGACAATCAATTACTTATCCGCATAATCACAACTGAGTTGCATTTTTCCCAACATTTTGTTGTTATTTTAGAGAATAATTTTCTATATTTGCAAGAGAAAACTATTGCAATACAAGACAAAAGTACGGCAAAACAAGAAAAACGGAAATAGTAAAAATTCACTATTCATGGCAAAATACGCATTTAAAAAGGGCTGGAACATGGTTCCTAAAAACAAAGCCGACGAACTGAAAGAGAAGATTAAGACCATTTGCGGCATCTCCAGTGACGCCGCCTTCTACGCCAGAATGGCTGGTAGCCCCGAGCCCACCCATTCCCAGTACCTGGAAATCACCGCAGCCTTCAAGGAGTGCGGAGTAAAAGACCCCTGGGGAGACGAATAGTATCATGGACGCACGGCTCACACAGAGAGAACGCCAGGTGGCGGAACTGATTGCCTGGGGAGCGGCACAGAAGGAAGTGCCGGATCTCCTGGTGGAGAAGTATGGTGGAGAGCCGATATCCGTGAACACCGTCCAGAACATCCTGGCCACCATCTACCAGAAGACCGGTACCAATAAGGCCAACGAGCTCGCCGCCTGGTGGTTCGTCCACGAGATCGGAGTTACGATAGAAACAGCACCGGCGCCCAGTATTAAACAGCGTCTCCTGTCACTGACCCTCCTGGTGCTCCTGGCGCCCCAGCTGCTCTCTGCAGACTACCAGGCCGTGAGGACCGGCCGTACAGGAAGAACCACCCGGACCGTGCGTGTAGAGCGCGGCCGCAGAAGAGAAGAGAAACAATTAGAACCTATCATTATATGAACCAGTAACCCACTTAAAAGATGTACGAGTATGAAAACATTAAGATTCAACTACGTGGTGCCCTGCATTTGGGCCATCACGGCTGGCCTGGCAGTGATACTGCTGGTCAAAGGAGTCCAGAGCGTCTTCTTCGGAATCCGTTTTCCGGACCATCAATTCTTCACCCTTATAATCCTGGTAGTAACCAGCTGGATGACCACCGGTCCCCGCGAGCTGGCCGCCGCCAGATGTGCACTCAGGAACACGAGAAAAAAGGCTGCACAGCAATACTCGTACATCCGGGCTACTGTCCGACGGGAGGCGCGCAGCCTCGCCTCCCTTTTTACCTTCCAGCCCATGAACCGACCGCAAACTGAGCCGTAGTCATGGACAGGCAGAAGTTCATAGAAGACTACCGGATGTTCCGGAGCGCCATGGCGAAAGGAAACGAATTCGCCAGCTTCCGGTACGCCTTCAGTGATAAACCCCGCAGTGATGCGGTAGCCAATCAGCGGACCAGCAGCAAGATGCCATAAAGAAGATCAGAAGTTATTATGTGGTTAAATTTTCAGTCAAGGGCTTACCGCTGGGCCCTTTTTATAAGAAAAGAACAGAATGACACCATACCACCCACATTCAAGGTACTTGGCTGACGCCGGATAATTCCGGTAATGGGAGGGGCAAGCCTGGAGTGGTAACACCCAGGAGCTCGCAAAATGAGCCGCGGCTAGCCACGCGGTCCATGCCCGGAGTCCTAGGACTTACCCCCCCCATTTTTTATTTTTGAGAACATGTGTTTTGACAACTTTTTAACCCGGTGCAGGGTGTATGATTCCGCCCTCATCCAACATAGATACCACGTGCTCAGGCAAGAGTCCGGAAGGCTCATGGCCATGGGCATAGAACCAGAAAAGACCACTAATTATGGACATCGTACCGAAAGACATGAACCTCATCCGGAACGCCCTGAGAGACAAAGTTCTCTCCCTGGAGCACGACCCCGAAAGAGACACAAAAGGCTTCGCCGACTATAAGCGCCTCCTGGACGTTTTCGAGGAACTCATCCTTAGACAGTAGCCCATGACACGGAATATAGCCATAGTCCACTACAACACGCCCGAGCTCACCATGGCCCTGGTCTTCAGCATCCGGAAGAACTCTCCCGGGTGCGAAATTACCATTTTCGACAACTCCGACCGGCGGCCGTTCCCGCGCTGGTTCCAGGGCGTGAACATCCTGGACAACACCCGTGGCCAGATCCTGGACTTCGAGCGGTTCCTTTCCCACTTCCCTAACAAGGCCCCCAGCGTGAACAACTGGGGAAGCGCCAAGCACATCCGCACCATTGACTACCTCTGGGATGTATTCCCGGACGGGTTCCTCCTTATGGACAGCGACGTCCTGGTGAAGCAGGATCTTTCCATCTTCTTCGATAAGGAATATCCCTGGGTGGGAGAGGTTCACCATAACACCAGGAACAATACCGTGGTGCGCCTTCTCCCCTACTGCCTCTGGATGAACGTGCCGGTGTGCCTGGCCAACGGCATCCGCTTCATGAGCCTGGACCGCTGCGATAAGCTCACCCGCCAGGGCCCCTGGTACGACACCGGCGCCTCCTTCTACGAGGACTGCCTGAAGGCCGAACTCTCCGGACACACCGTACCCCTGGAACCCTACATCGAACACCTGGCCATGGCCAGCTTCAAAAGAACTCCGGAAGCCGCCCAGGCGTGGCTCCTGAAATACCGTCACCTTTATGAGTAAAACCCCCTACACTGTTATCATCCCCTACCTCCCGTCCGCGGCCCAGGGAAGGGAACTGGAGTACGCCATCGCCGGATGGAAGAGTCACTTCCTGGAGAACCATATCATCTACATAGTGGGCGAAGGCCTGGACTCCATCCGATGGATGCAGGGCTCCAACGTCCAGCTCATCGAATCCAAGCGGGTTCCGGACGTGCCCGGCCAGTACCGGCAGCACATGGACTACGTGAGCTGCTTCCGGAAGGTCCGCGCCCTTCATCCGGACGAGGAAGGGTTCATCTTCGTGGCCGATGACTGCTACGCGGTGAACGATTTTGACATAGCGGACGTGAAGCTGCTGAAGATGCTGGAGCCCGACTTCAGCTTCAGGGTGGATTCCCCCAACGCCTGGAGGCGTGATAAGATGAAGACCAAGCAGGCCCTCCTGGACGCCGGGAAGCCCACCAGAAACTTCACCACGCACCTGCCCCAGTGGTTCGACTGGAGGCTCCTGGAGGACCTCTGGAACATCTACGACATGGAGCACAGCTCCTACGTGGTGGAAGACCTGTACTATAACACCTACTGCGCCCGGCGTATCCCCTTCCGCCTGAGGGATACCGACAACTTCAAGCTAGGGATCTACGAGCCCGGCATCACCAAGGAGCAGCTGGACGAAGCCGGTAAGAGCAAGATCTGGATAACGAATTCTCCCAAGGGCTGGAGCCCCGAGCTGGAAACATGGCTCCAGTACCGGCTCATATTCTAGAATACCATGAATACAGAAGACCGTAATGCCTACCTGGAACACCTCCAGGAGTGTGTAAACATCGCCTCTCGGAACGGGTACACCCCGGACCAGGTGGCCAACGATATCCTCCTGCTTTCTGCCCCCCCATGGCCGAAACTGAGATTTACATGAAGCTAAACCCTTAAACCATACCAGCGCATGGAGTACATCACCTACGAGAATCTCTGCCGGGATATCCGCAGAAACCTTTCCAAGATTCCCCGCGACGTGTCGGGCGTTATCGGCATACCCAGGAGCGGTATGCTCCCGGCCACTATCATAGCCGAACACCTGAACGTAGGCCTGGCCTCCGTGACGGACGTGGCCTCCGGAAGGCTCATGGAAGCCCTGGAGACCCATGGCCACCGTGAGCTCCGTTTCAACGGTTCCAGGAAGCTGCTTGTGGTGGACGATACCTGCTACAGGGGAAGCTCCCTGGCCGCCAATAAGGCCAAGCTATACGAGCTGGAGCGGATGGGCTACGAGCTCATTTACCTGGCCGTGTACCTGGAAGGCCCGGCCGACATAGCGGAGCCGGATATCTGCCTCCGCGACATCCGCGAAAAGGCCCGCACATGGAAGCCGGAATTCGTGCTCTACGAGTGGAACCTCTTCGCCCACACATGGCTCACCGGCCGCACCCTCTTCGACCTGGACGGCGTGCTGTGCTTGGATCCTCCGGACGAGAGGAACCAGGAGGCCTACGAGGCCTACATCCAGAACCCGGTACCGCTGCACATCCCCACCGCCGACCGCGTGGGCGTATGCACCTACCGGCTTCCCAAGTACGCAAACGAGACCCTTGCTTTCCTGAATAACGCCGGGATCTTCTGCCCGTCCCTATACATGGGTCCATGGGCCACCATGGAAGAGCGCGCGGCCCAGCTTCCCTGGGAGTGGAAAGCGGCTGTTTTCAAGGACCCCCAGTGGCTCCTTTTCGTAGAGTCTGAGGACAAGCAGGCCCGTAAGATTTTTGAACTGACCGGAAAGCCGGTGATTTGCATAGAAACCAACAGAGCTTATGCCTAAGATTAAAGACGACATATTCCAGAAGATCATTGAACGCCAGGACGACCCGGACGTTCTTCTGGACGTGATTCAGCAGCACGGCGCACTCCGCAAGGAAGGCGCCTCTTACCGTGGGGAGTGCCCCGTGTGCCACTCATCCCACGGCCTCTCCGTGACCCCTAACAAGGGCTTCAAATGCTTCGCGTGTAACGAGTTCTCCGGCCGGAACGCCTTCCACTTCCTCACCAAGGGCTTCAATATCCCGGCCCAGCAGGCCGTGGAAGAGCTGGCCCAGCAGCTGGGGATACCGGTGGAATACGAGCAGACCGAGCGCCCCATCGCCGCCCGGAAGACCAAGAAGGGAAATAACTTCTGCCTCCGGATGCTGGAGGCCTCAGGCCTTTCGCGCCAGGACGTGGTGGCCAAGGTACGGGTAAACCCCGGAGACTCCGACCTCCGCGACGTAGAGACCTTCCATCCGGGAACCATGACTCCCAAGGGAGACGTGGTGGACGGCGATGACGCTATCATCGACTACTACGACCTGGACGGGAACCGCGTCATGTTCACTCCCGAGAAGGACCCCACCCCGAGGCCTTACGTGCGCGTCCGGTACCAGAACCCGGAGCTGCACACTGACAAGTCCGGGAAATCCATGAAGTACCGCTCCCCCTACGGAGCGCCCACGTTCATCTACTACCCGCAGAAGATCCGGACGATGTACCAGAACCACGTGGCCATAGACCGGCTCTATATCCAGGAGGGCGAGAAGAAGGCGGAGAAGGCCTGCAAGCACGGTATCCTGTCGGTGGCCGTCTCCGGCATCCAGAACATAGCTGACAAGAAGAAGCAGCTGCCGGAAGACCTGGTGAAGCTGGTGGAAGTTTGCCAGGTGCGGGAGGTGGTCTTCCTCCTGGACTCCGACTGTATGGATCTGAGCCACACCCTCCGGGTGGACGCTCCCATCGAGCAGCGCCCCAGGAACTTCTTCTTCGCCGTGCGTAACTTCAAGGATTATTTCACTACCCTGGCCAAGCAGCAGCTGTACGTGGAGATCCTCTTTGGCTACGTGAAGCCAAACGAAGCCATGGACAAAGGCATCGACGACCTCCTGGCCAACACCCTGAAGGGAAAGGAGGACGAGCTGCTGAAGGACCTGGAGAGCGCCCGCGTATCCAAGCCAATGGATGGCCGGTGGGTCCGTTTGCACAAGATAACGACCTCTCCGGATAGCAAGCTGCAGGAGATATGGTGCCTGCAGAGCGCCAGGGAGTTCGCCTCCAAGTACTTCGACCAGCTGAAGGACCTGCCGGAGTTCCTCTTCGGCGGGCGCAAATACCGTTTCAACGATTCCGGAGAGTTCGAGGACGCCCAGCCCATAGAGCCGGATGAGCAGTTCTGGCAGGATAAGGAAGGGAAAGGCCCGAAGGACTGCTACTTCGACTATGACGGCTGTAAACGCTTCCTGGAGCACCGTGGATTCCATCGGCATGACAAACCTAACCACGAATATGAGTTCGTCTCCGTGGAAGGCCGGATAGTGAAGGAGGTGAAGCCCCACCAGGTGGCCGACTTCGTCCAGAACTTCGCCATCGATTCCCTCCCGAAGTACGTCCGTAACATGCTCTTCAAGGGTAAATCCCAGTATTTCGGCTACGTCTCCCTCTCCATGCTGGACTATTTCACGGAAGAGTTCGACCGGCCGGTGTACGGAACGGAGCGCCTCTTCTTCCGGGACTCCATCTGGGAGATATCGGCCGACGGTGTGAAGACGATCCCCTATACCCAGCTGGGATTCTATATCTGGGATACGCAGCGCAAGGTGTTCCCTGCAGAGCCGGTCTCCGAGCCTCTCATTAAGGTACGGAAGGACGATGATGGCGTGTGGCATTATGAGCTCACGCCCACCGGCCGCAGCTGCGATTTCCTGGTGTTCCTGGAGAATACGTCCAACTTCACCTGGCGCAAGAAGGAGTCCGAGATCACCCAGCAGGAGCGGAACGAGAACGCGCAGCACCTGGTATCCAAACTGGCCGCTTTCGGCTATATGGTGGCCACCGCTAAGAGCAAATCCATCTCCAAGGCCGTGATAGGCATGGACGGCAAGCAGTCCGAGGTGGGCGTCTCCAACGGCCGCAGCGGTAAGTCCCTCCTGGGAGAAGCCATCCGCCAGGTGGTGGATACCGTGTATAAGAACGGCAAGGAGTTCTCCAGTAACAAGCTGAGTCCTTTTGTGTGGGATGGCGTGACTGAGCGCACCCGTTTCGTGTTTATTGACGACGCCCAGCGGGATTTTGACTTCGAGTCCCTGTTCTCCCTCATCACCGGAGACTGGCCGGTGAACCCGAAGGGTGAGCGCGGCTTCGTGATTCCCTGGGGGAAGAGCCCGAAGATCTACCTCACCACCAACCACGCAGCCGTGGGTGACGGCGCCAGCTTCGAGGACCGCCAGTGGCTCATCGCCTTCAGCGACTTTTACAACACCCACCACAAGCCCATCCATGACTTCGGTACGCACTTCTTCTGCGATGAGTGGCCGGAGCAGCAGTGGAACCTTTTCTGGAACCTCGTGGCCACGTGCCTGGAGCTCTTCTTCCAGTACGGCTTCATCGAGGCACCTGGAGACCGTCTGGAGAAGCGTAAGCTCCTGCAGGAGGTGGGCGAAGAGTTCGCCCTGTGGGCCGACGAGTACTACAGCCCGTCCACGGATCCGGAGCATCCGTCCAAGCTGAACCAGATAGACATCCCAAGAAAGGATATCTACGACAACTTCCTGGAGTACATCGGCCCGGCCCGGCGCAGCTTCTACAATCCCAAGAACTTCAAGGGAAAGCTGGTCAAGTACTGCGAGCTCCGAGGCTATATCTTCAATCCGCAGCGCTTCCATCCGGACACCGGAGAGTACGAACCGGACCGGAACGGCGTTCCTTCCAAGGATATCAAACGCAACGGTACGGAGTACTTCACCATCGGCACTCAGGACTTCTATGAGCTCCATAAGGCAGACCTGGCGGCCGTGAACGGAGAGCCCCTGGATCTTGTCATGGAGACAGACGAGGACGATATGCCCATGTAGCCTATGCCTGAGCGGTACCTATTACGATACGAGTGGCAGATCCAGGCCTTCCGGGAGAGCCACGCAGCTTTCATTCAGAAGAATGAAGAGCGGATCCTGAAGTGGTTCCTGGGCCTGCCGCTGTACCGCTGGGTAAGGATGCCTTTTGACGCGCGGAGCGCTGAAGCCGGTATCGGCCTGCTGTGCCTGCTGTACGTGGACGGAAAGATTAACCTGTGCATAGACCGCACCGTTACCTACTGCCAGCGCTTCGCCAACTCCGACAAAGAATACGAAGAATACATTACAGAACACTTTAAACCCAAAAAACGCTAGAATCATGAACAAGTTAGAGCTCCAAAGAACCATCGGAGAAGAATTCATCTCCTGGGCAGACATGTATTTCACAGAAGCCAATCAGGGCAAAGAGATCGACAGAAAGGAAATGTATAACAACTTTCTAGAGCATATCGGCCCAGCTAGGCGTTCCTTCTACAACCCAATGGGGTTCAAAGCAAGACTCATCAAATACTGCGAGCTCCGGGATCTCATTTTTAATCCTCAGTGCCTCGATCTCGCATCCGGCGAGTATATTATAGGCAGCGATGGATATCCTTCCGTTAAACACGACGGAAGGGAGTATTTTACGGTCGAAAGGGCTATTCATTACATTAAGGGCATGAAGTACCCAAAAGTGCCATTCTTCTCCCCTCGCGACCTTATATCTCCAGCCGACTTCACCTTCGTGGATCTTGGGCTCCCTTCCGGCCGTCTCTGGGCCACCACCAACGCTCCCGGCCACTATAACCACCAGGAGGCCCTGGACACATTCGGCGAATACCTTCCCAAGGCGGCCGCCATGGCGGAGCTCATCGAAGAGTGCCAGGTAACCTGGAACCCTGAGACCTGCGGGCTGGATCTGGTGGGCCCCAACGGGAACACCCTCTTCCTCCCGGCCGACGGATACTTCGACCCCTGGGATAAAAAGGTCCACCAGGAAGGGTACTGGGGAGAATACTGGACTAGGAAGACGAATCCGTTAACGTCGCAGGCCGGCGCTTACGGCCTGTTCTTCCTCTCCGGCGGCGTGTACCCGCTGGACAACGACATTCGGTCCTACGGCTTCGCAGTACGCCCTTCCCGAGAATTTGAATAATTCTAAATTGTAACCCGTGTGCGCCTGTTTTTTGAGGCGCACACAAACTCATTTCGCAGAAATGAAAGCAACCATACAGCGATTTATATCTAAGGAAGCAGCGAATAAGTTCGCCGACAGGCTGGAGCAGCTCTGCGGGCGCAGGATATACCGCTCTGTTTACGTCCTCCGTGGCCACCACGCCTGTACCGTGAGCGGAGATTTCACCCAGGAACAGATAGACCAAGCAAAGGAAACGGTATGAAGAAACACACCATCACTCAGTACTGCATCCGGGGAAATAACCGGAAGACACGCCAGAAAGAGATTATATCCGGGCCGTATGACACCCAGGAACGCGCACTGGAGACACTCTCATATATGGCCAAATACTACCGAAAAACGCACACCTACGCACGTGTGGCCAAGATGAAGTAGTTCACATCTGCGCCACTGGCCAGAAGCTCCGGAAACGGGGCTTTTTTCGTATCTATGGCCAGTCCGCGCAGCTGCCCGGCCGGGAGGCCGGAATAGCGGCTGCGCTGGGTTCTGGTTTTGGCGGCTTCTACGAGGCTCTCTCGTGGCACGAAAAATCCTAAATGGCACATTCTTCAGGCGGGTGAAAAAGCCGTCAAAAACAGGCCTTTTTAGCTGCGTCCCCCGGGCGCAGCACAACATCTGAACTGGATGTGAACTGGCTTTCAGTTCAGATATCGGCTCTCCGCCCCGCTTCCCCACCTTTTTTCCAAGGAAAAATAAAGAACTGAACTAGGGCGTAATTTATTGTGAATCAGCGGAAAGCACCCAATATATTATTATATTATTTTATTAAAAGATACCCCCCTTTTAAAAAATACGGAAAAATCTGAACTTCTGAACTGACAAAGATAACTCACTCAGTCCCAAAGAATTATTCAGTTCACATCCAGCACTAAAGCAGCACTCTAACGCCAGTACGGAGTACTGTCCCACCAGCACGGTAAAAAATAGCCCACAGTGCTGATGTGTACTGATATAAAACATTGATTTTCAATAGTGTATTACTACTCAGTTCAGAAGTTCAGATTTTTTGCGATTTTGAGAAAGAGGGGGTCAGAAAGTTCAGAAAATCCGAGAACGCCCTAGAGGGGGATAGGACAAAAAGGAAGGAGAGAAAAGTGCGGCCGGATAGTGGATTATTTTGGGATTTTTCTAAATTTGTTCACATGGGTACGTCCCATCACGAACTAAACTATTTTATGAACTTTGCGCCATGGCCATCGACCCTCAGAATAGCTTTTCTGTATCGGTGAAGGTTTCCCCCGCCCTGAAAGCCTATCTCCTGGCCGTGAATGGAGGCTCCGACCTTATCATTCCCGCCAAGGAATCCAGGCTCTGGGGCCTGGTGAAGATGCACGTAGAACTTCTTCCAGGGAACTACCAGCCCAGGAAGGCATCGGATGAAGAGGAAAACTACATCCGGATAGCTCTTTTCAGATATGGTATGCCCACCTATAACGCAGACCACGATAAGGTCCAGTGGATAGATACGCTCTGGAGGAACCACCTGAGTCCCTCGGGGCAGCAGGTGATAGCGGATTACCTTATGCGGAATTTTAAGCAGCAGTTCCGGGCCTACGTCACCGGAGCCCTGGCGAATAATCAGAGCCTCTCCATCCATGACGCCATCTTCAGCTTCTGCGAGAGACATAGTGTAAACATGGATAAGATCACGTATGAGATGCTAAGGAAAGACTGGTACCGATTCCGCCTGAGAAACAAGGACCAGAACGTAGTCCCGATGACGCCAAAAGATTTTTAAACGAATTTAATTTCCACAATTTGATGTCCCAGATTTTCAGTCATTTATGAACGAAATTTCAAGTCATTTTGCCCTCATCGCCCCGGAGGCGATCACGGAGAACCTCCGCCTGCAGAAAGTAACTTTCATCCCGGCCACAGGATCCAGGGAGTTCGCCTGCACAGCTCCGGTCTCCGTGGACCAAACCCCGAGCACCGGTAATTCTGGCCTCGTCTGGACCATTTCTTTCAGCGCAGTAACGCCAGACTGCGCCATAAGGCAGTATTCCGGCCGCCGGTTCTACATCGGTGTGATCATGAGTGACGGCAGCGCCCGTATCATAGGATCCGCCGCGGAAGCTCCGCTCATCACCGTAACGCCACACGCCCAGAACAACCGCGTGTCGGCCACCTTCAAATCGGCTGTTCCGATTGACCTGTAGGCATTTTCTGTCCTATGAAGTGCCATTTCACTACCTTATATTTGCGAAAACGGTAAAAAATGAGACAAAAATCGCAGCCTACCATCGTCTTCCAGACCGACGCGCCGGTGCCTTCGTCTGAGGGCCAAGAGCTCATCGTGCTCCAGGAAGAAGAGAAAAAGGCATACAAAGAAGCCATCGCCAGGCCTCAGGCCTCTTCCCTCTCCTACCCTTCCGACTTCGAGGATCCTGACATCCAGGCCGGAAGTATTGCTTACCACCCGGTCTTCGGCCAGGTGGCTTTCCGCAGCTGGTGGCGTTTCTCCACCGCGCAGTTCATGGCAGACCTGAAGGCAGCTGAGGAAAACCCGAATATCATCGCTCACCTTCTCCATATCGATAGCCCCGGCGGAGACGCCTTCGCACTTCACGAGGCTTTCGAGCTGGTGCGTGACCTCAAGAAGCCCTGTATCGCCGTCATCGAGTCTATCGGAGGCTCCGCAGGTTACTATCTGGCGGCAGCTGCTGACAAGATCTACGCCAGCGCCGAGTTCTCCCTCATCGGCTGCATCGGCATAGCTGCCGTCATCGTAGACGATACGGAGTACTACGAGAAGATGGGAATTAAGTACCGTACCCTGGTCTCCAATTACAGCCCCTTAAAGAATAAGGCCGCACGTGACGCCGCCAACGGTGACGCGAAGGAGTACATAGAGCGCTACCTGGATCCCATGGCTCTCCAGTTCATCAATGACGTCGCGTCTGTACGTAAGAATATCTCCGAAGCCGCCAAGCAGGGCGATACCTTCCACACCGCAGAGGCCATCGAAAACGGCCTTATCGACGGTAAGAAGAACCTGGACGAAGCTCTCCAGGAGCTGCTCCTAAGCGCCAGGGCTCCGGAACCTACCAAAATGACAAGTCCATCCTTTGATATCAACACCTTAAAATTGTAACCGTAATGAAGAAATTTGTTACCAACCTGCAGGCTGTAGCCGAAGCTCTTGGCCTTACCGCCAAGCTCGCAGACAAGGGCCTCTCCCAGGAGGAACAGATGGCCATCGTCGCCGAGTACAACAAGCGGCACGGCGAGAACTCCTTCGAGGCCGACAAGAAGGAGTACGACGCCGAGGTGAAGGCCGCCGAGGAAGCAGCTGCTCTCTCCGGCACTTTCGCATCCGTAGCCGAGCAGCTGGGCGTAAGCGCCGCCGAGGCCAATACCCCCGAGGGCCAGGCTAAGGTTCTGGAAGCCATCAATGAGCTGAAGTCCGACATTACCAAGATGTCCGCCCAGGCCCAGCCCGCAAAGCCGGAAGCCACCGTCGTGGCTCCCGTAGCCGTCATGGGTATGCACACTGCCGAAGCTGCCTTCGGCATTAACAACCCGTTCTACGCCACCTCCAAGCGGTACAACCGCATCCTGGTGGAAGGTAAGATCTCCGGACAGCCTTCCAGCAAGGACCGTGAGGTTCTCCAGGCCGACTTCATGGCCTACAGCGAAGGCCTGAGCGCCCGTATCAAGGAACTGCACGACGCAGGCCTCATCCCCGGCATCCGTAAGGGCACCGTGGATCTGAGCTCCCTGAACAGCGACACCGAGATCGGCACCCGCCAGTTCAACATCCGCCGCGACATGCTCATCGCACGTATCGTGGCCCTGCCTTCCCTGAACGGCATCTTCGACACCGTCTCCAACATCCAGAGCGGCGAGGTCCTCACCAACGTCCTCCTGTCCGAGATCTCCCAGTCCTACCAGGCTGGTGGCATCTTCAAGGGTGGCGCCAAGTTCCTCCCCGAGAAGGCCGTCGTGGACGATGTCATGGCGAAGGTGCTCTTCAGCGACATGAAGGCCCTGGAGACCAGCTACCTGAACTACCTGAACCGCGAGGGCTCCGACCCCGTGAAGTGGACGCTCATCGAGTGGCTCATCCTCCAGATGTCCACCCAGATCGCCAACGAGCGCGTAAGCCGTTCCATCGTGGGTGTTCGCGTAGAGCCCGTCCCCGGTGTGGCATCCCACGCCAACTTCGCATCCACCGGCGTTCTGTGGCGTCTGATCTCCCTCCTGGAGGCCAAGAAGCTCATGCCGTTCACCGACGGCGCCCTGGCCGACTACTCCGCTGCCAACTTCGGTGACGTAGTGGTGGCCTTCGTGGAGAAGATCAAGTCCATCAGCCCGAACCTGGCCAAGCAGTGCACCGTGTACCTGAACGACACCCATCGTCCGATGTACATGAAGTGGTACCGCGCCACCTTCGGCAAGGACAGCGATTTCACCGGCGAAGCCGTGAGAAAGGTTCCTTACCACGAGCTCCCCATCGTCTGGGTGCCCAATATGGGTAACCTGAAGTTCATGATCGCCACTGTGGCCGGTAACATCGAACTTCTCCAGAACATCCCTGGCGAAGAATTTGACTTCAAGTTCGAGCGCCACCTGGAAGAGGTCCAGACCTATTCCTACTGGAAGGAAGGCTGCGGCGTAGCTTACGCCGGTAAGGAGTTCGACTCCATCGCCGACCTGTTCGACAACGCCGGTAAGGGACAGTACGTGTTCATGAACTGGCCGGTCATCACCCTGGCCGCCGACGCCACCAAGGCATCCGTAAAGAGCCAGGCCGGTGCCGACCTGGGCTTCCTCATCAAGACCAGCGCCAACACCGAGGGCTCCGGCTCCGGCAGCGGCTCCGGCAGCGGTTCCGGCTCCGGCAGCGGTACCGACACCCCTGTGGTCCTCACCGACATCGAGGGCGCCGAGGAAGGTGTGGTTTACCGTATCGAGTGCGGCTCCACCCAGAACGCCACCCAGGTCAAGAAGGACGGCAAGTTCTCCAAGATCAAGAGCGACTGGGAGCCTACCGTGGTTGGCCAGTACCTCAAGGTGTACTACAACGCTACCGAGCAGAAGTTCTACGAGGTAGCCCGCGGCTAAACCTTAACCCGGGAGGGCTGGTTCTCCGGCCCTCCTTTTAAACAACGCACAGAACATGAAAAAAGTACCCGCCATTTCCTCTGTGACTGATCACGAGACTCAGGGTAAGCGACTCTACCACGACATCTACCTCCTTCCGGAGGACGCCGTGGATCTGAGCACCCCGCCCACCATCAGCGCCGAAGCACGGACCATGTCTGCGCTGACCATCAAGTCCGGCGAAGCATGGGTGAAGCACCAGGCCGTGAAGTTCACCACCTCCGACACCAACGAAGGTAACGGTGGCGATATCACCACCGACACCACCGGCACCATCACCTACACCGTAGGCGGTGACCGTAAGGAAATCGATGACTTCCTGGAGAACCAGCACGGCCGCGGCTTCTATATCGTGGTTATCGATCGCGTGACCCTGGAGAAGAAGATCTACGGCCGTCCGTACTGCCCGTACTACTTCTCCGGCCACAGCCGCCGTAAGAACGCCGATAACACCAGCTGCGACATCACCTTCACCGCCCCGTTTATCTACCAGCCCCTGAAGTACCTGGGCAGCGTGGATACCGGTGACAGTGGATCCGGCAGCGGCAGCGGCTCCGGCCAGTAGCAATTTCTTTCACAGGGCCGCCTGAAGGAGCAGTCAGACGGCCCTGTTATTATTTTCCAGGAATATGTACGATTTTTCCCAGAAACAAGAACTCAAGAGCCGCGCAAAAGTGGCTCATATTGATATCTACCGCGCCATGCTCTCTGAGCGGGCGCATCCGGCCGCTAACTGGATCTCTATAGACCAGGAACAGCTCGCTAAGGACTTTTTGTACATCCTCCTGGACATGTACACCATCGAGGAAATAGAGGCCCGTACACGGCCTGTTTCCCCGGCTCTAAAGGTTACCTTCACCGGCACTGCGGAACCGGCCCTTACTGGCATAAAAAAGATTGCCAAGCACATGGAGAAGGCAACCCAGGAAGTAAAAAAAAACTCAAAAAAGGAGAAGAGTATCCAAAAATTGACTGGAACGATCTCGAAAACCCTATCATCCGCACTGCAGACAGTATCTTCTCTGATAGAATCGCTACCTGGAGACGTCTTTCGGAGCTCGAAAAGCTGACGCAGGACGGAACCGCCCCCACATCCGTCCTCCAGGAGATCATAGACCTGGAAATCCGCCGGGAACTCTGCTTCCAGGAGCTCCGGCATCTTAACGATAAGGGGGAATTCCTTGGAAAACACCCATTCATAGCACAAAAAACTGAGCGCGACCACGCCCTGGAGCTCATCAGGAACGACCCGGAAGCCTTCTTCAAGGAACGGAAGGCGATAGAGGGTAATATATCCCGCTATTCCTCGCAGATTAAGGGGAAAAAGGCATCGAAAGAGGTGAAGGAACGCGCTAAAATCAACCTGGAAAAGTATCAGACCCGCCTGAAACTATACAAGGAGGTCTATAACAATTATATGGACGGAAAACGAGATGAGAACTTATGACGAAGAGTTTGTCCAGAAGGTAAAAGACTACGCCACCATGGGCCTAACGCCCCGGCAGATAGCCGACCGTATGGAACTGGTAGGCGATGAGCGCAGGGATTTCCTCATGTTCGTCGCTACGAAGGAACACCCGCTCCATTCCGCCTTCATTATTTACAAGAATAACGCAGAACAGGACTCCCACGCCGCCCTGGTGGCCGTAGCCGACGCTGGAGATACCGACGCCATGGAACTTCTGGCCAAGGTAAGCTATAAGGCGAAGCTGGATGACCTGAAAGAGGAACTATTTGGAATATGAGTAAGCCCGACCGCCTGGAACTTCTGGCCTCCTACAGCGCAGACGCCGTACAGGCCTTCATCCAAACCCGGGATTCTGCAGTGATCCCGGTGGAGATGCAGAAATACATCCTCCAGCTGGACAGCCTGGCCCAGATCTTCCACTACCATAAGCACAGCCAAGCCCGCGCCATCGAAGAGCTCCGGAAACAGTGGCCGGAACTCTCTTTCGATCAGGCGCGCGGCATCTATCGCGACGCCCTGGAGTACTTCTACCAGGATCCGGAGGTAAGCGCCCGCGTATGGGACCTCAAATACGCAGACGCCCTGGATGACCTAGCCCGAGTGTCTATCGCAGCTGACAAGCTGAACGTGGCAGAAAAGGCCCTGGAAAAGGCCCATGAGCTACGAACCAAGCAGCGGGAGCAGGAATCCCTGAAGTGGTCCGCTCCGGTGTTCTTCGTGAACACAAACGTGAAGCCGGAAGACCTGGGATATCCTTCCCAGCGCCTCATGGATATCGCCCGCCGCGCAGAAGACGAAGAGCTCCGAAATATCATCAACGGGCTGGAGACCACCGACGCAGAGAAGGTGCGCCTTCTGAACGAAGCCGGTATCAAAGAAGTAACCCCTGAAAAGGAAGAAGGCGATGAGTAAGGAAGACCAGAAGGACTACATCGAAATGTACCAGAATCGCGTCCAGGTGCTGGCAAACATCGTGGATCCAAACAAGCTCTTCGCAGTGGCCGGTCGTGGTCTGGGTAAGACCTCCCAGATCACAGCGCCCCGCATCCTCAGGGTGGCCCAAGAAATGCCTAGGGAGCTCTCCATTATCTCCCACAAGAGCTTCGTAGCCCTTTTTACCAACGTCATCCCCACGGTCCTGGAATCCTTCCGGACAGAGATTACCATGCCGGACGGTACCGTGCGCCCCAAGCTCATCGAGGGCGTGGATTACGTAGTGGGAGAGAAGGATCTTCCCAGGCACTTCCATCTCCCCAGGTATCCTCTTCTCGACCCCGAGCGCTGCATCACCTTCGCCAGCGGCCATGTTCTCCAGGCGGTAGCCATAGATAGGGCAGATTCCATAGCCGGACGCTCCGTGGTACATGCCTTCCTGGAAGAGATGAAATACAGCAACGGCGAGAAGGTCCGTACCCGTATCATCCCAGCCATCCGTACCTCCCGCATCGGCATGGGCTCCGATGCCCATAAATCCCACCTTCACGGCGGCATCACCGGCGTAACGGATATCGGCCGTGTATCCCTGGGAGAATTCAACTGGTACCTGGATTACGAAAAGGAGACCAATCCCCAGCTCATAGCCGATATCGTGACCCTGGCGCTAGAGATTAACAACGCCCAGTACAACCTATACCTGGGTAAGAACCCCTCCTTCTACCAGGCTAAAATCGCCAAATGGACACCGGTCCTCACGAAGCTCCGGAAGAAGGCCATTCTCTTCCTCCGCGCCAGTACCTTTGCCAACCGTGACGTGCTGGGCGTGGAGTACTTCCGGACGCAACGGGATATCCTGGATATGTCCGAGTTCCTCTCCAGCATCTGTTCCATCGGAGACAGGAACCGGGATAACCTCTTCTTTGACCTTTTCGAGGAAAGCAAACATACCTACGACGATAGCTACCGCTACAGCGTCATAGACAAACTAAACCTTAAAGATAGCTTCACCCTCACGGCCGAACACCTCAAGTACTACAACCCCACCCAGAAGATCCTGCTCGGATACGACCCCGGCAGCTTCTCTTCCGTAGTGGCCGCCCAGGAGGATAAGAGCGCTAATGCGCTCAGGATCCAGAAGGAGTTCTACGTGTACCCCCCGGAGGATGCAGCCGACCTCGCAGCAAAGATAAATGCCTACTACAGCCCAGCAGCTAAGCTGAAACAGATTGACCTTTACTACGACCGCGCCGGTAACAAGAGGAACCGGGAATACGAGAAGGACGCTGAGACCGATGCAAAGAAGCTAAAGAAGGAGCTGGAGAACTACGGATGGCGGGTCCGGCTCATGAACCTGGGCCAGGCCACCATCTACCACTGGCAGCATTACCGGCTCTGGCGCCGTCTTCTGGCGGAGACGGAGCGCAGCGTTCCGCGCATCCGGATAGACGCCAATGAGTGCCAGAACCTTGTGAGCGCCATCTACTGCTGCAAGAAGATTCCAGGATCCACGCCGGTGGAGCTGGACAAGTCTCCGGAGAGGAAGGTACGGATAGACATGCAGGCAGGACTAACGCCCCAGATTCCGTCCGCCATGACGTACCTGGTATGGGGACTGTACGAGAAGTATTTCCCGGGCGTAAAATCCTCTTCCAGCGCCGGAAATAGCTTCCAAAACTTCACCGGATAGGCGGCAGAATTACAGAATAATACTCCAAAAACGCCCGGCACACCTACCGGAAAGGAATTTGGCCGGGTATTTTTGAAAACGATAACTCACTGAAGATGGGACACATGCGAGAAAAAGTTTTTATTCCGTGGCTGTCCGGATGGAAGCAGAGCACGCCGCCGCTAATTTTGGGAGCTGCTTTGCAAGTGACGAAATGACTGAAATATGACGAAAAAGCCGGAAAAACTGTCCTTTCCCAGGAAAAGCATCCGGACTATATTCGCACCAGATGAATAAGATGGAAACGATTAAGGGAATAGACGCTCTGAAGCGGGCCGAAGCTCTCTCCAAGATAGGGGGAGACTTCTGCCTGTCTTTCTTTCCCTACTCCAGGAAGAAGCCCTCCCTGGAGCCCAACACGCAGCTCAAAACCTTTGAGCATTGTACCATGCGTATCCCTCTACCCCACGACCGTTTTGATATAGACGGGAAGCACTACTTCCTCTTCAACACTGAAGACGGAAAACCCCGCTCCTGCTACCGGGTCCTCATCCGCTTCATCGGCTTCAGCGACGATAATTATACACTGCATAGAGTAATTTGGTATGAATAAATTTGGATTTATATCCGGAGACGGCTACGCCTTCACCTACCAGATCGGTAAGGGCCCCATGGCTGCATCCAGCACCACCCAGGAGGTGTCAGCGTCGGAGCGCTCTGCCGTCCTCAGTGCCCAGAAGATGGGAGACTACTACTACTGGCCAGCCGGAGAAATGAATGACGATCCGGACATCTGCTCCGACCTCATCAGCGGGAACCGTCTGCTTCCTTCCCTTATCGAGAAGCAGGTGGCCATCCTGTACGGTACCGGCCCAATGCTTTACCAGGAAGAGATAGCCGCAGACGGCACCATGAAGCGCCGCTATGTCAAGGATCCTGTTATTCAGGAATGGCTGGAGAGCTGGCAGCTTAACGGCCTCATGGACTCCTATAAGGACTACCTGAGGAAAGCCATCCGCAGCTTCTACTACTCCGAAGGCATCTATAGCCAATGGCTCCTTGGAAAGGGCGTTCTCCTTGGAAAGAAGAACCGCGCCCTTCCCGTGGTGGGCCTGGAGCACGTATCCGAGCTACGCTGCCGCCTGGCCACGAACCAGAATATCTCCCGTAAGAGCGACGTGACCAACCGGGACTTCAATAAGGTCCTGGTGGGCAACTGGAAGAAAGGCGGCTCCGTCCGTGAGTTCAGCTGCTACCCCCGTTTCAGCCCCATGAACCCCACAGCCGTATCCGGAGCCATCTCCTACTCCAAGAACGCCAACTACGACACGGATATCTACGCCACCAATGTATTCTTCAAGGGTATCAAATCCTGGATCCGCGGATGCAACGCCACGCCGGACTATATCAATTCCTTTCTGGAGAATTCCCTGAGCGCCCGCCACCACGTCATCATCCCCGACGCCTGGTTTGCTAAGAAGGAAGAAGCTCTCCGCGAAGTGTGCGACGATAACGCCCAGAAGAAAGCACAGGGGAAAGCCGACTCCGAGCTCCGGACGATTAAGGTGGGAGACCAGGTGCTGGAGGTAGGAACCGAATACAGCGAAGAGCTGCTGGATAAATACACGGCCATGGAGCTCACCAACCTCACAAACTTCCTCGCAGGCCGCGGTAAGAACCAGGGAAAGACCTACGCCACCCGCTCCTTTATCAATGGGAATGGAGACATAGAGAAATGGGAGATCTCCGAGATTCCCCAGAAGTATAAGGAATATATCGAGTCCCTTATCTCCTACGATAAGCGGGCCGATATGGTTCTCCTTTCCGCCAAGGGCATAGACCCCTCTATCTCCAACATCACCTCCGACGGCACCATCTCCAAGTCTGGCGCCGACGCCTACTACAACTACATTATTTACCTCACGCAGCAGTCCATCCCTGAGGACGTGGTATGTGCAGATCTGAACCGCGCCATCGCCATTAACTTCCCCGAGAAGTACACGGCCGGTATCCGCATCGGCTTCCATCGGCCCACTGTCCAGCGCCAGGAAAATGTATCCCCGTCCAACCGGATGTCCAACCAACCCACCGCCTAAGACATGAAACCCACCGACCTTTTCGACGGCCTGGACGATTTCCAGGACTATACTTCAGGATTCACACCAGACACCACCTATGAGCAGCTGGGCCCGTCCATTACCACCGTGGTAAACGTCACCATCCTGCCCATTATCACAGCTGGCGTATACATCGCCCTTGCATCGGCCCAGGAACCCACACACGGTTCCGGCAGCGGCAGCGGTTCTGGTTCCGGCTCCGGTAGCGGATCCGGCGATTCCGACATCCTCCTGGAAGGGAAAGAGCTGCTGAAGACCGCCGTGGCGGCCGGAGCGATGCTCCAGTACCAGATCTTCTCTTCCGTGAAGAAGAACGGCTCCGATGCCTCCCTGTACAAATACCAGCACGAGGAACTGAAGGACCATTACCGTGAAGCCCTCTGGGGAGCCATGGATCAGCTGCTGAACTTCCTGGACGCTAACCCCGAAATCGGAGGCTACGACAAGAGCCACGAATATAAGGAGCGACAGAACCTGCCTGTGAAGAACGCAGCTGAGTTCGACCACTATTACGCCATCGGCGCCAGCTCATATTTCTACCATAAGGTGCTCTTCCTTATCCGGCAGATCTGGCGGGATATCCTCCCGTCCTTACCCCCTTCTCCTGACGAGAAGATGCAGGCCCTGGCCGAAGAGGCCCTTTGTTACAAGGTCATGGCATCGGCCGTCATGCAGTTCGACGTCACGGAGCTTCCGCGTGCCATCCGCTGGGATTACAACCATGAATACACGAAGGGCTCCAACCCCCAGACCCGCGACCGCCTCTATTCCCAGCTCGTCTCTCGGTACCAATCCAATATCTCCGCTATCGATATCATGAAATCATCCGCCTCCGGGAGTAAGGAGATCCAAATGAGCGATAACGAGGAAAACAGGAAGTACTACTCCGTATTATGAACAAGGTAAGACTAAACGGAATCTCATACCTGCTTCCGGCCCGGTGGAGTGACATCATGGACCGGAGGCAGTTTGTGGCCATCTGCAGGGCTCTGTATGAGTTCGAGAGCGGCCGCCGCTCCTTCGATGAGTTCCGCCTGGATATCACCCTGGCCGTTCTGAACCTTAACCCGACCAGAACGCGCCCCACCGATACCCTGTACGAGAACCTTTTCAGGATATCGGAGCTGCTGGATTTCCCGTATAAGATTACCGAAAATCCGGATGGATCCAGGACCGCATCCATCAATATCCGCCTGGAGCAGAACCTTCTCCAGGAAGTGGGTGGCGTCACCGGCTACCGGTACCGGACGGACGAGGCCGGAGTTGTGGATACGGATCTAACGGCGGCGCAATACGTGGAGATGCTCTCCATCCTGCCCCTCTATAGCCGCTATATCCGCGAAGGGAAGGATATCATTCCGATCCTGAATAACGCCATAGATATCCTGTACCATGGAGCGGCCGACGTCTCCGATGACGAGAAGCTGGCCATCTTCTACAACTACCGCGGAATCATGGCCACCATATCGGCAGACCCCGACTACGAGATTATCTTCCATACCGAGCCCGGAACATCCGAGCCTTCTCCGGTGGGTCCTCAGGCGTCCATCTTCGCTCTTTCCAAGGCTGGATACGGCGATATCGAGAAGATCCGCGCCCTAGATGTCTATACCTACCTAGCCGCGCTGGTCCAGCAGACCATAGATAGCATCCGGGCCCTAGCCTCTTCCGGAATGAAAGCCGGTGAGATTGCTTCCAAGCTACGCCTATCGGCCGAACTGGTAGCCCCTTATGTAACCCAATAAACCCGCAGATATGTTCATCAAAGACATCTTCAAATACTTCGCCGCCTTCGTTCCCATTCCGGCGCTCAAGCGCAGCTTCCAGCTCTCCAGCGGTGCCGAATACAAGGCCTTCAAGGAGGAAGTACTGGCCGATGAGTCAGACCATCGGCTGCTAGGCATCACGGACTTCATCTTCGGGATAGATGCCGAACAGATCCGCCAGCGCATTACCGACGTCAAGGGTCCTTACCTTTTCATCGAATACACCCGCATCACATCCACGGTGGTCCGGGAGGTAGACCGGAAAGAGGACCGCTTTCACATAGGCCTGTCCGTGGCTGTACCGCAGCCGGACAACTATGACCTGGTAGCAAGCGCCCTGGATCAAGACAAGACACTCGCCCTCATCAGCGCCATCCGGCGCAAAATGAGGGATGACGATGACCCCCAGCGTGGCATACAGTGGATGGACTTTCCCGCCACGCTGTCGGTCTGGTCATCGAAAGAGCTGGCCAACAGCCACGGCTGGTCAATGGAATTTAACATACTGGCCATAGACATAGATGGAAGGGAGTAAACCCCTGTTCATTGAATAGTTTTAGTGTTTTCCAGGGGCCGCCGCCAGGCGCCCCCTGGTTTTATCCAAAAAGAGATGTTCACCGATACCCTACAACACCAGATCGGCCAGGTCTATAATATCCAGACCACCGCCCTTCTAGCCAAGCAGAGCGCTATCGCCGCCGGTTCTTTCCACCAGCGGACAGGGCGCCTCGCCTCATCCCTCCAGGGATCCGCTACTATCGCCGGGATGGCAGCCACGCTGCAATACCCGAAGTACATCCGCTTCCTGGATATGAAACGGAGCAGAAATGGTTCCATTAAGGTCCACGCACCCATCTATAGCCGCCCCATCTACGGATACCTGGTAGGAGGCGTGCGCCGGTACCTGAACATGGTCGTTCCGAAGGCCATGGTTCGCGCCATCGATGGCACCATCACGTCCAGCAAATAGCCGAAAACCTGTCCTTTTTTCCTATACACGCACGGCGTATATTCGCTTCCAGAGTAAAAAACACCACTAGACCATGGCTAAACTCGAAAACGAAATAGTAAAATTCATCGCTGAGGTGGAGATGGACCCCCAGAAGGTAACCCAGTACCAGCAAAACCTCACCGAACTGGAGAGGCATAACGAATCCCTCCGGAAAGCCATCTCTGACACCACCAAGAAGATGGATGAACTCCGCGCCGAAGGCAAGGAAGGCACCGAGGAATTCAAACGCTACGAGGTCGCTCTGCAGGCCGACATCAAAGCCCTGAGGGAAAGCACTAAGCAGGCCGATAAGTATTCCGCCGCCCTGGGCATCAATAGCATGAGCCTCCAGCAGCTGCAGAAGCACGCGAAAACCGTCCGGAGCGCCATGAACGCCATGCACAAGGAGGCAAACCCCGAGCTCTGGGCTAAATACGAGAAGGAGCTGCAGGCCGTAAACAGGCGAATGGACGAGATCCGTGGCGGCTCCGCCAGGACCAGTAAGGTCCTCTCCGGAATGTTCTCCCAGGTAATCCCCACCTTTGTCGGAGTGCGCCTCGGGATGAGGGGCATCCACGCTGCCCAGAAACTCATAGAGAAAGGCTTCGAGACCTGGACCAAGGCCACACAGAAGGTAGGAGATGCCATCACTATCGAAATGGCGGGTATAGAATCCGTCTTCGACCATTTCTTCCGCAGCCTATCCAAGGGGAGAGACGAGATCACCCTCACCTACCGGGAGGTATACAAGCTGGCCAAAGAGGCCGCCGCCCTGAGGGATGAGATCTTCGAGCTCCAGAACTCCTATAATATCACCGCTGCTGCAGCTGTGGAACAGATGAATGAGTACGAGGCCACCATGAGGGATGCTTCCAAGCCCATCGAGGAAAGGAAGACCGCCCTCAAGAACATGCAGGAGCTGGAGCAGAGCCTGGCCAAAGACCGGCTCTTAATCGCCCAGCAGCAGGAAGACGCGGCCTATAAGGTATTCAAAACAGAAACAGCCCTGGAGAAAGACGAGGCGGAGTACTTTGTCGGCGAATACCTGGAGGCAAAGAAGAAGGGCATCGTAGAGTCCGCAAAGGCCTTCGGACAGGCGCAGAACGACCTAGAGTCCCTCCGCGCAAAGTGGAACTCCGGAACCTACCGTACCGCCGAAGAAACAGCCGAATGGCGCAAGCAGCAGCAGCAGCTGGAAGAGACCATCGCCAATACCTCCGAAGAGGTGGTGAAGTTCTACAACCTGTCCAAGCAGTACAACCTGGGCGAGGATAACGCCACCCTGGAGTACGCCAATGCTTACGCCGCCCGCATCCAGGCTGAGGCCGCCGCCCAGGAGTCCGCCTTCGAGGCTAAGTACGCCCGACTGAACGGCACCCTGGAGAAATCGTACGAAGCCGAGCAGAAGCAGAAGATGGAGAAGTCCTACCAGGACCGCATCAATGCAGCAGAGACCGCCTATAAGAAGGAGATGCTCGCTCTGAAGCAGGCACTGGCAAATCAGAGTATCACCGAGAGCGAATTCCAGGTCCGGAGCATCGCCGCAGAGCGTGTGTACCTGAACCATAAGCTGGCCATTAACAAAGCCTACGGGAAAGATATCACGGATATCCAGACCAGGATAGCCGAACAGGAGATATCCGCTCAAAAGCAGCTGCAGGCCGCCATCCAGAAGAGCGATGACGCCTTCCGGAGAGAGATGGAGGCCCATGCCAAGGCTCTGGATAAGGAGATAGACGCCTTCGTAGAAGCCCTCATCAAAGAGGTAGCGGCCGACATGGAAGGAATGGACGACCCCATCAAACGTCTCTCAGAGCTAGCGGATGACGAGCTGAAGACCGAGAAAGCCTCACGCAGCGGGAAGCGTCAGGCGGCCACCTTTAACTACGACGAAGAGATGGCCACCCTCGCAGAGAAGCACGAACTCATGCTCATCTCCGAAGAGGAATTCCTGGCCCGCAAGAAAGAACTCCACCAGCAGCTGAGCAAAGAGCTCGCGCAGATAGACCTCGAAGCCTACGAAAATGCAGCCCAGACGGCCACCACGCTCCTGAACCAGTTGGCCACCCTGTCTTCTTCCATGCAGGAAGCGGAGTTCGCCCAGGTGGAAGCCTGGAAGGAAAAGGAACTGGCCCTGGTGGGCGATAACGCCGACGAACAGGCACGCATCGAGGAAGAGGCAGAGGCTAAGAAGCTGGAGATCCAGAAGAAATACGCCGACGTGGATATGGCGATTAACATCGCTAAGACCGTAGCCGACGGCGCCGTGGCTGCCATTAAGGCCTTCGCCGATCTGGGCCCCATTGCCGGTGGCGTCATGGCGGCTGTAATAGCTGCTACAACCATCGCCCAGGTGGCCACCATCGTAGCCCAGAGAAACGCCATCCAGAACGCAGCTCCTGGATCTGCAGGGGCTGCCGCTCAGGGGAACGCCGTGGGCTTCTCAGAAGGCGGCTATACCGGCTCAGGCGGGCGCCACGACGTGGCCGGAGTAGTACACCGCGGAGAGTATGTAGTAGCCGCACCGGAGCTCAGAGACCCGTCCGTAGCCCGTGACGTAGCCGCCATCGAGCAGAAGCGCCGCGCCCGCCTGGGTGGCCGTCGTGCAAGCTCTCCCGGCTTCGCAGACGGTGGCTATACTGGAGACGCATCGGATATCGCCGACGATGCCGCGCAGTCCATGGACGCGAAACTGGAAGACATCCTCATGGTGCTCCTGGATATCTACGAGACTCCTATCCCGGCCTATATGCTCCTGTCGGAATACGAGGCCGCGAAGATAAAGAAGGAGCGCGCAAAGAAATATACTTCACTTAGGAGGAAAAACGGATGAGACTGACTATCGACAAAGGGGAACTCGCTCTTCCCGAAGACTTCAAGCTGGAGATAACTGCCAACCACCCCTTCTTCTCTGACGAGGGCACCGCATCGGCCCCCGTCACACTACCTCCGTCCCCGGAGAACCGGCAGCTACTGGAGTACCCGGAGAACCCCAACCGCGCCCGTAAGTTCACCCGCATCTACACCGGCACCGTAGGCCACGCCACCTTCGCCCGCAGATGCCAGCTTGTTATCTCAGGAGGATCCAGGGATAACGGGATATCGGCCGTGGTGGCCCTGCAGGAGTCCGACATGTACGCATCCATCCAGGATCTGCGGCTCCAGGATCTCTTCAAGGAGTTCCGGCCCAGCGTCCATGATACGCCCTGGACACTCTACCACCGTAGGCGCCTGAGTCAGAATGACCCTCTTACCTTCTTTCCCGTAGCGTGCGACCAGAAGACGGACGACGGAGTTACTACCGTCACCCTCCTGAACCAGCCCTCCAACGACGGGAAGATGGTCTACTATTTTAGCACCGTCAAGATAGGAGACGCCACCAGGCACAACCTTACCGGCTATCGGCTCACGCCCTTCATGTACCTGGATTCCCTCATCGACATGGCCTTCGGTTATTGTGGGTACAACATTACCGAAAACGTATTCTCCACGGATCCGGAGCTCAGAAAGATAGTGGTACTGAACCGCTGTGCAGACGCTCTGATGAATCCGGAATACGCCTTCAATCCTTCCCCGGGTTCCCGTCAGTCTTCCTGGGTGGTCCATGGTAACGCAATCGTTCCGAACATCTCCATGGGAGAGCTGATCACATGGCTGCATGACAAATTCGGAGCATTCGTTACGGTCATGGATAAGACCGTTTCCATCCGCCTCTTCCGCGACGTGGTGAACTCCAACTACGACCTGGATCTGTCCGAGTTCCTCCTGGACCGGCCGGACCTTACCTATCCGGAGCCCCGTACCATCCACTACGAGCAGGAGACGGATATAGACAGCGCGGACCCTCCGGCAGGATCCCTGGAGCAGCTGCGCGCAGCTTACCCGACCGGTACCAACGTGAACTCCCTGGAGGATATCTCCGGAGAGGGCCTCTTCCGCGTCCTTTCGCTGGGTAAGTACTACTATAAGGACGATTCCATAGAATCCACCCCGGAGCACCCGAATCCTAAAATGATAGGATCTGAGGCTATCCCGTTCTCCAGGAAGCAGGAGGATATGGAAGAAGAGGAAATCGCACCGAGCGACAGCTTCGTTCCCATGATCTATTCCACCGTTCTCCACCAGTATGTTCCCTACGTGGGAGATAGCGTACACGAGAACCTGGAAATTGAAGGAAAGGAGAAGACGGCGGACCTGCCTATCATGATCTGCTACGCCCAGAGCTTCGAGGATGACGATATAATCTACTACGTAGGCAATACCACCGGCCATGCTTACGGAACCGCCCAGAGCGGAGAGACCATGCCTGCTCCGCTAACCCCGGAAGGAATGGTCCCAAAGTATTTCTCGGAGTGGTGGACCATCCTCGCAGACGGAGCCCCGGAGTTCGCCTGTTCCCTCAAGATTCCCCTTATCACCTTGGGGAAGATGGACCTGCATACGCCGAAGCTCCTGAAGGGGAATAAGGTTCTTATTAAGTCCATCCGATACTCCATCTCCCCTGCCGGCCTCTCCACCTGCCAAGCGGTCCTGCAGCTGCTTCCGTCCTACGATAACACGATGCCTATTCCTACTGTGGAGTTCGATTCTACCTTTATCTGGACCATCAAGAGCACCAGGACCATCTACCCGGTACAGGACAAATACGAGATCCTGGAGACAGACGGAGTGGCCGACTACACATCGTCCGACGCACCGAATTACGCCCCGACGGCCGCCGGAGAAAAAGCAAAAGTCCGCGACAGGTGGCTCAAATACCGCTACCACGTATACGATAAGAGCTTCTGGCACTGGAGCCACAGTTACTACGACAGGGTAGAATACTATCAGGAATACTTTATCGGAACATTACAATAATATGAAGACCACACTCATCACCGAAATAACCTCCCGCACCACACCGGCGGCAGGCCTGGAGGACCTGGCCGATCTGGTTATTCCCAACGTACCCGCATCCGGCCCCACCCCTATCAGCGTATGGACCGGCACTACGCTCCTGTCGGAAGACAAATACTATGGTGACGCCGACAATCAGGTGCACCTGGATCTGCGCGACCTGGTCCGGGAGAACACCCTTCTTCTGGTACCAGGCCTCCAGACCAACGGGACCACGGTAACCGGAGCGGACTCCTTCCGGAAAGAGAGCACCGGTTCCGTTTACCTTCGGATCGAGGTGGCGCTGACCGGGCAACTATTACCCACCACGTATTCCTTCCGGGCTTTCCCGTATGACTACTTTCCTTCCAGGATAGACGCGGATACCGATTACGTAGCCTCTATCGACGCGCTCCGCGTCCCGGCCGATTACCTCCTTCCCCTATCGGCCTTCTATCCTTCTCAAACAGCCTACGATAGTCGTCTGGCGGGCGATATCCGCTATATCTCTGCAAAGCGGAATATCCAGCTTACGCCAGACGCGGCTATCTCCGGAGCCATGGATGACGGTATGGTCTCCCAGCTGGTCCCCCTGAACCTGCTTCCATTCTCCCTGGATGAGCCCTTCTTCCTCCAGCTCTCTTATGAGGACGGAGAGAATACCCATATCTTCACCACGCCGGTCTTCACGCCCGTCAGGGAAGAGATGGAGCAGTATGCCTTCCTGAACGCCTACGGCATCTATGATAACATTCCCATGTCTGGAACACTCACCGACATGCCGGAGATAGAGCTGGAGACCCTCCGCCGCACCGGCGGCTTCGAGCGGATCTCCGGGCGCAGCTCCGACCTGCACGAGCAGAACAGCGGCCCGCTCACCTATCAGGCCGCCAGGGCCCTCGCCTCTTATATGCTCTCCGATATGGTCTTCCACTACGACTCCAACCGGAACACCTGGAGACAGATTGTTATAGAGACCCCCTCCATCAGTATCCCCCGCAGAAGCGGTGTGTATAACATCACCTTCACCTGGAGATATGCCGATAACAACGAAATAGACATCAATTAAACCGAGATATTATGAACGACTGCAAGAGGACCACCATTCCCATCGGTTCTGATTTCCGCGTAAAGATCCAGATTACCAACCTGGGAGAGAATACCCACCTGAGCGACAACACCGTTACGCTCGTCTGTAAGTTCCGCGTAGCTACAGCGGAAATAGAGCTGGCTAAGAGTGACCTTACCCAGCTGGACCAAGATACCTACGTGGCCGCCATTGACTCTTCCGAGCTTGCCCGCGGAGACCTGTACCTGGAGACGCACACCGGTGTTCCGGACAGCGCCTTCGATGACGGCGTGCGAAACGAGATAGTCCTTACTGACACCCTTATCACCATCGTCTAATCATGCACCAGACCAGAGTAACAATCCTTCTGCAGAAGACGAAGCAGCTGGTGGAGCTCATCCAGAACCACGTGAAGACGGACCTGGTACCGGGCGCCACCGTCACGGCCAAAGCAGATTCCGGAGCAAAGGTCTCCGTGAAGCTGCTGAGCCTGCTGGCCATAGTCTCTGCCGTTCCTACCCCGGGCCCTCAGGTTCGGGCAGAACTGGTGAAGGTGGCCCCCGCTCCGGACGTGCGTGAATGGGTTTCCAACTTTATCACGGAGGATGGCCAGTATATCCTTCTGGCCAACGGAAAACTATTATTTGTCAAGGAGGAATAATCATGCCGGCAGATCCCCATACTATAGTCCTTTACCACAGTATATTCAAGGGAGAGGAAGTAGATACCCTCCTGGCCAGGATTCCAGGCCTGGGAGACGTGACGACTGACCTCTCCACCCGAGTCTCCACCATCGAGCAGCAGCTGGCGCCGCACATTATACTCACCGTCCAACAGGTCAAGTATGTCGGCGGTATGCGAATCGAGTCTCCGGCCGGTGCGGAATGTATCTCCGTGGAAGAACTGGCCCGGGGATACAAATGTACCTTCGACACCAACCACGGCTCCGAGCCGCTTCTTTTCGATGTATACGACCAGGTCCTTGGTATGCGCTTCGACCTGGGCACTACCACACAGAACGACTACTGGAGACTTGTGACCGAGGTGGGAGACGATTATATCATCCTCTCCAAGACCGACTGCGCCCCGGGCTCCGGAGTGCCGCAGACCGGAGACTGCATGATCACCGTGGGCAACCGCTTCACGGCTGCCAGGCAGAATCTCCAGATATCTTCCACCATCGGCACTGACGCGCCGCGCCTGGAGCAGTACGAGGGCATCAATGACTACAACCTATCCGAGCGCCTCATCACCGTCATCGGCATGAAGGATGGCAAGATGGGTGTATACACGAAGAACGGAGAGTTCTCCGGAGAGGTGCATATTACCGACGGATCCGGCCTAGAGAACCTGGACGAATGGGCAGAAGCCGCCCAGGATATCGCCGACGCGGCAGCTGCTGCAGCTGCCGCCGCCGATGCCGCCGCGGCAGCTCAGCGAACCGCAGATCAGGCCGCTAACAAACTGAACGACTGGGCCTCCGACGGCGTTATCTCTCCGGTGGAGAAAGAACCGCTCCGGCAGCAATGGATCGACGCACAGAAAGAGTACACAAGTATCATAGCCGACGCTGTTCGATACCGCGTAGACAGCTCCGCCTTCACGGCCGCCTATACCCTCGCAAACGCCGCCTTCCAGAAGTACACGGCCAACCCTACGCAGGAGACTACGAAGGAGTCCGACTACGATAATATCGCCGGATACTATAACGCCAGGGCTACTATCCTCACGAACATAGCCATCGCAGCAAAGGATATAGTGGATGCCGCCCAGTCGACCGCCGACGATGCAGCAGCAGCTGCTGCTGCTGCACAAGGTACCGCCGATGCTGCAGCGGCTAAAGCCCAGCACCTGGAGACCATCCTGAACCAGATAAACGACGACACTGTCCTGGATCCATCCGAGAAGAACGTCATCCGGACCGAATGGATAACCATAAACGGAACCCCGTCTACGGGCCATACCGGCGTCACCGGTTCCTACTACACCACGAAGAAACTCTTTGAGCAATACAAAGACCTCGGGGAGCGCGTGAAGTATACCTTCAACGGAACCGTCTTCTCTTTCAATGGTGTCGTTTATACCTATAAGTCCATAGGCGTCTCTGCCCTGGACGCAGCATATCTGCAGCTGAGGGAATATCTCCGGAGTATAGACATCAATAACCCTACAACCTTCTTCGAGGGCTTCGACAGGAACCGGTATTCCGCGCTCCTGACTCAGTACTACGACGCCGAGCTTACTGTTCAGGATAACATCAATAAGGCTCTCCAGAGCGAGATAACAAAGGCCAAGGCCGAGATGCTGGCCGCGCTCCAGTCTTACGAATCCGCCATTAACCGCACTATCGAGGATATGCAGGATATCATCGACAACGTGACGGAGACTCACTGGGGCATAGGAACGCCCACCCTCCAGAATCTTCCTGCATCGGAGTGGGTCGGAGATCCTGAGCTCCTGGAGCGCCACGCCGGTGATACATACTACGACACCGGCGTGGCCGATGAGTCAGATCCGGACTACAGCCCGACAGCAGGATACGCTTTCCGGTTTGAGCGCAGAGGGACGGAAGGAAGCTACACGTACTCGTGGGAAATAATCCCCGACAGCACCGTCGCCGAAGCACTCAGGCTCGCCGCCCAAGCCAAGGATACGGCCGACGGCAAGCGCCGGAACTTCACGTCGGCCCCCACGGATGCCGATGAGTACGACGAGGGAGACGTATGGCTCCACGCTACCGCGGGCGCATACGTTAATGAAATGCTGGTGGCCATCCGCCACAAGGACGCCGGTGTTGCATTCAGCCTAGCCGACTGGAGTCCTGCAACTAAGTACACGGACGACACCGTAGCCAACGCCGCTGCAGCTGCCGCATCGGCCGCCCAGGCAACGGCAGATGGAGCAGCATCTGCAGCTGCAGCCGCCCAGTCAACCGCCGACGCGGCCGCATCCGCTGCCGCCGCAGCCAACACAAAGCTCTCCAACTGGGCAGACGATGGAAAGATCTCGCCGGTAGAGAAGGGAGCCCTAGCCCAGCAGCGCGAAGAGATTGACGCCGACTACTCTGAACTCTTTGCAAATGCCACCGCATACGGTGTGTCCACCACGGCTTATACTGCAGCCTATAACGCCGCTATTCTCGCCCTCGTCAAGTACACAGCTAGCACACCGGAAGTCATCACTATCGAGAGCGACTATGCCAATATCGCCGCTTACTACGACGCCCGTGTAATCATTGCCCAGGCCATCGCAGCAGCCGCCAAGTCCGTAGCAGACACAGCGCAGAGCACCGCAGACGCGGCAGCCGCCGCGGCAGCCGCCGCCGCCTCTGCCGCTGCTGCCGCTCAGGGAACCGCCGATGCCGCCGCCTCCGCAGCAGCAGCAGCAGCCGCCGCCGCCAGCGCTGCACAGGGAACAGCAGACTCTGCAGCATCTGCAGCTGCAGCCGCTAATACACAGCTCAGCAACTGGGCCTCCGACGGAATTATCTCACCCGTAGAGAAGACCGGCTTAGCCCAGCAGTGGAAAGACGTACAGACGGAGTACACGCAGATCCTGGCGGATGCCGCCCAGTACCTGGTTAACACCAACGCCTACACTGCGGCTTATACTGCAGCAAACGCCGCCTTCCAGAAGTACACGGCAAACCCGTCATCCAACACAACGAAAGATAGCGACTATGCCAATATCGCCGCCTATTACGACGCAAGAAACACAATCCTCCAGACCATCGCTACCGCAGCCAAGGCTGTAGCAGATGCAGCCCAAACTGCAGCAGATGCAGCACAGGCGGCCGCTGATAAGGCCCAGGGAGAGATTGACGCTATCAATGACGACACGGTCCTGGATCCTTCTGAGAAGGCATCTATGCGTACCATCTGGACAGGTATAAACGGAATCTCCTCCACTTCCACCATGGGAGAAACGGGAACCTATGCCCTCGCTAAGATCCTCCTGGCAGCAGCGGATAAATCGCTCCGCAGGGTATTGTTTACTTTCAAGGGCAAGGTGTATACGTTCAATGGCAAGAAATACACGTTCTCCCAGCTTGGAGAGACTCAGCTGGATGCCGCGTACATGATGCTCCGGGAATATCTCCACGCCTGCCAGATTAACGAGGGGGGCTCCCTTCCCGGCTTCGATAGGTCCGTTTATGCAGAGAAGCTCCGCGACTATGACGTAGCCCTGACAAACGTAATGGGTACCCTTTCGGAGCTCGCCAAGGCGGCCGCGGAAAAGGTTGACACCAAGCTATCCGACTATGAATACCTGAAGAGAGCCCTTCCAAATGATACGACGACGGACATCTCCAATGCCATGGTGCTCTCCACCCTACTAGGTGTAAAAGACGGCGACAATGTTGTGGCTGGACTTGCCGGAGGCCTCGTGAACTTCCCCATGATCTGGGCTGCAGCTCAGTCTGTACAAGAAGTAAACAAGGCTCTCTGGAGGGTATATGGAACTGGAGAGCAGATCCTGGGCATCTACAATGGCAAGCGCATCCGCATCTTCCCTGATGCTGGAGCCGCATCCCCAGACCCCCGTATAGAGATTTACGACGGTAACGACAACGCGGCGCCGGCTTCCGTCTTCTCTGGAAGAAATTACAGCTCCATCGCCGACATCTTTGGGTCAGCTGGGAGTGCTAGTCTTTCAGCTAGCGGCGGCAGTATCGGAGAGGCTAATATAGACACATCAGACCCCACGCACCACACGTCTCTGATTTCCCTGGGTGGCGACACCTATAAAATAGAAGAGGACTACGCCACATTTACAACCCAGAAGGCAGGAAAGGTCACCATCTCGGGAAACGCCACTATCTCCGGCAGCTTTTACACAGACGACCTCTGTGCACTACGTTACTGCAATGTGTCCGTGCTTCTCGATGGAGTTAGCATAGCCTCCATCTATGTCAGTGACGACTCTGTTGACACAGCCTGGAGCGCGCAAGCGACCTTCTCTATCGGCTCTCATTACCTCTCCGCCGGTACTCATAAACTGACGCTTAGGATTGAGTTTGAAATTCCGAGAAACGCTGGGCCGCTTTGTGGTTGCTCCGCGTCCGTCGTCCACTCATCCACATCCATAAGTATCGAGTACGACGCCAAGCGTAACGAGCTCTTCGGAAACGGCCTCGCCATCGGACAATCCAACCTTAAATACCTCTGGGTGGCCAACGAGAGCGGAAACTTCCGGTTCAAGTGCGTATCAGGTGACGCGGGCATCCAGATCTACGGTGGCCAGCTGAAGGTAAAAATCGGCGGATCCTGGTATCTGGTTGGCGTCAGTGGCGGCAACCTCACAGCCACGGCAACAAGCGAATAATCACTCATCATTACTATTACATTATGTCAAATCAATCACAAGAAGCTCCAATTAGCGACCTTCAGGTCTTCAATGACCCCTCGCTCCTCGAAGGAAAGTGTGTCCAGGTCTACGACCCCGTAGGAGAGGACACCTTCTCCTTTGACGCCTCTGCCCTAGTGGCCACAGCAAAGGACCTGTCTATGTACACCATCGACGGCACATCGCTCATCCTGAGAGAGACGGCCACCTCCTACGTGGTCCGCACTCCCGGTCTCTACAAATTCCCCGTGGTTTACGGAAACGGTATCCGGAAAGGCGTTCCCAACGTGGAAGCATACACCAATCTGGGAGGCTCTCACCAGAAGCCCTTCTACAATCACCTGGGAAACCAGATCAGCTCACCATACATCGAGAAGAACGCCAACTGTCAGCCTGCATCTGCCGTTCTCCGCTGGCAGACCGCACAGAGCCTGGCCGATAACGTCTCCCTCATCGAAGGTGGTGACTGCAAGTACATCCAGTTCCGCGTAAAGAGCATCCCCGCCACAAACGGTATCCTCGCCCTGGACGTCCGCGACTCCGGAGGCCATATCATGTGGACCTGGTATATCTGGCTCACCTCTGACGATCTGGGCCCCCTGGACTTCGTGAACCACACCGGCGTCACACAGAAGCTGATGAGCGAAGGCCTCTTCGCCATCTGGAACTCCGACCGCACCTCCTACCGCCTGCCGCACTTCCAGTGGGGACGCCCTCACATGGGTAAGCCTCTTAACGGAAGCGGCTCTGAGCTGACCCTGTACGACGCCAGTAATAACACTTACTCCGGCTTCGGCGTGCGTGGATCCGGCGGAGATGGCCTCTCCACGAAGACGGTAGCGGAAGCCATCCAGAACCCGGATACGTTCTTCACGTATTACGACACCACGTACTACAACTGGAATGACAACGGCGAGAACAGTAACTACTGGAACGCCCTCATCGACGCATCCTCTTCCATCGGAGACAACCAGGATACGGCAGTGAAGACGGTCTACGACCCCAGCCCCACCGGCTTCATGGTTCCCAACGGAAACGCCTTCACGGGCTTCACCACCACCGGCGGAAACACCACGGACCAGACGGCGTTCAACGTCGTGGGTTCGTTCAGCGCAGGCTGGAAGTTCAAGAAGAACGCAGGCGATATCGTGGGCAACCTCTTCCCCGCTGCAGGTTACCGGGACAGCGGGTCCGGCGGCCTGATCGCTGTCGGCAGCAACGGGTTCTACTGGTCTTACGCCTCTGCGTCGCAGACCCACGCTTACCTCC
>JAEEGK010002993.1_pt1 | contig 42254 bp, 37 predicted proteins | sample 8958771 | NCBI WGS metagenome assembly JAEEGK01 (sample SAMN16246547, study PRJNA631951) | gut metagenome | biome: gut microbiome; feature: rumen; material: SC-attached | host: Bos | place: Iran: Karaj | collected 2018-10
ATTTACACCCTTCCTATGGCTCTCCCTGAAATAGATGAGTTTTCCGCTGACGACTTCGCCGGAGAGGGAGCTTGCGAAGGTAAGGTAATACTCGAGGCCAACTACAAGAACCCGTCTTTCGACGAGGTCGCCAGAGGCAAACTCGCAGCCGCTGATGGAATATATATTCCCGGAGACAGATGGCTTCTCTACCAGGCCTTGACCGGGTACCCATTCATGACCGGCCTCACCCCTGACCTCTCCGCCATGGAATCCGCCTTAGCGACACTTTGATTAAAACTCTGATTAGAATCCAGGATCAAGATACTCCTTCCCTATGGAATGGAGGCAAGCTTTAATTTTCCTTATAGTCTCCAGAGAGGGATTCTTGAAACCATTAATATAGTTTCGCAATAATGAGGCATTGATACCTGCCCTTTGCGCTAAACCAGCTATGTTTATCTCGGGATGAGTCAAGAAAAATCTTTGGAAATCAGATGGTTCTGCTTCTGGATATAGAAAACTTTCGAAACTGACATCAGTGTCAAGCTCTCTCCAATGAATTCCTTCACCGCTGATAAAGTATTTCTGTCTCTGTTCCGATGAGGCAGTCATCAAAGGCTTATACCACAACAAAGACTGACGATAAACCTTATCGTCATCCCCGTGCCCATACAGCCACTCGCCATCAAACCATATCTTAAGTATCCTTTCCATCCAATTATTAACCAAACAACTCCTCCCAGCGCTTTACAATGATATCAGTGTTGTCAGCAATTGTTCTTGCTATCCGTTTCAAATCATTTGGTTTCACATTTCGAGATTTCACCAATACGAACTCTTGTCCATCCCACGAAAACTTCGCTTCACCATTATTCCCTATAACATGCACATGCATAGGCTCATGCTCATGACTAAAAAACATGAATAGGAAACCATACATTCTAAATAATTCTGGCATATTTAACATAATTTAAGTTTACGACGCAATTTAGGGAATTATTTTTGATTCCCAAAATAAAATAGGAGACGGTTACTTCCGTCTCCTATAAACTTTTGATTGCTAATGATTAGCGCTCAATGGTGGCTTCGCGGTCGGGGCCGAGGGAGATGATGCTGACGGGGACGCCGAGGTAGTTCTCTATGAACTTGATATAATCCTTGAACTCCTTCGGAAGGTCGGCCTCGGAACGGATTCCGGTGAGATCTTTCTTCCAACCAGGGAACTCGGTGTAGACCGGCTCGATCTGGGCCGAGATATCGAAAGGAACCTGATCAGTCTCAACGCCTTCCACCTTGTAAGAGGTGCAAGCTTTTATTGTGTCGAAATCATCCAGGCAGTCGGACTTCATCATGATAAGGTCAGTCACACCATCAATCATAACGGTGTACTTCAAGGCGACCAGATCCAACCAGCCGCAGCGACGGGGACGACCGGTCACAGCCCCGAACTCATGCCCGACACGACGGAGAGTCTCCCCCGTCTCATCGAAAAGTTCAGTCGGGAACGGACCGCTACCGACACGCGTGCAATACGCCTTGAATATTCCGAAAACCTTCCCTACCCTCGAAGGAGCCAGACCTAGTCCGGTGCAGACTCCTCCGACGGTGGTAGAAGAAGATGTGACGAAAGGATATGACCCGAAGTCCACATCAAGCATGGAACCCTGGGCACCCTCCGCCAAAATCGGCTTGCCGTTCTTAAGCAGGCTATCCACAAAATACTCACAATCAACCAGCTCAAACTCTTTCAGGAATTCGGTAGCCTCCATCCATGCGGCCTCGTCCTTGTCAGGGTCACACTCAAATCCAAGATCCGCCAGAAGCCTTAGGTGACGTCCTTTTAGCTTGGCGAAACGGTCCTTGAAATCAGGAGCGAGAATATCCCCGACCCTTAGACCATGACGTCCAACCTTGTCGGTATAGGTCGGGCCGATGCCCTTAAGCGTAGATCCGATCTTGCCCTTCCCTGCGGCCGCCTCATAAGCGGCGTCAAGAAGCCTGTGGGTAGGAAGGATAAGATGCGCCTTCTTGGATATGACTATCTTCCCCTTGGGTTCGATTCCCATAGCGGAAACATTGGCGCACTCCTCTTTGAATGTGACGGGATCAAGCACGACTCCACTGCCAATGATGTTGACAGATCCTTCGCGGAAAATTCCGGAAGGGATACTCCTCACGACGAAACTCTTTCCGTCGAAATGGAGAGAATGGCCAGCGTTAGGCCCTCCTTGGAATCTGGCGACAGCCGGATAGCGACCGGCCAGCACATCCACTATCTTGCCTTTTCCTTCATCGCCCCACTGGAGGCCAAGGACAACGTCAAGTTTTGAGCTCATGTCTTATAGGAATATTTTGATTTACAATAGGATACTAGAACGGAAGGTCATCGGTGGGATTATCTCCCAAGGAGATGTCCATCGGCTCCTGCGGAGCGGGATGCTGAGGGGCGGGCTGTTGGTACACAGGTTGTTGAGGTTGCTGGTAAACCGGCTGCTGCGGCTGGAAACCGGTCCCTGAGCTTGTCGAAGGGCGACTAGGCTCGCCAGCTCCGGGATTATCGGTTCTTTTACCAAGCAACTGTAAATTGTCAACCGCCACCTCCGTGGTGAATCTCTTGTTACCCGTCTGGTCAGTCCATGACCTTGTGCGAAGCTTGCCCTCAATGTAGACCTGGGTGCCCTTGCGGATGAATTTCTCCGCCACATCGGCAGAATTCCTCCAGGCCACGATGTTGTGCCATTCCGTGTTCTCGCGAAGTTCTCCATTGCGGTCACGATAGCGCTCAGTCGTGGCGAGGGTGAACTGGGCCACCTTCGTCGCACCCTGGTTGGGGTTGTTTCCGTCAAGGTAACGTATCTCCGGGTCTCTTCCAACGTTACCGATCAGCATTACTTTGTTCAGTGACATGATGTTAGATGTTTAGATATTTAAAAAAACATAGGCTCGGCGAACTAGCGCCAAAACCTATGCAATTTAATGAATATTCGCGAAAACCGAAAGGGATTCTATAGAATCCTCAAGGTTTCGACACTATCAAGGCCTGTAAAGGCAAAAAAGACAGACGGTAATTTAGTCTGGAACGGTACTGTCAAGAAAACCATCTTTGACTATGTTGGTCAAAAGTGTGAAAAAATGAGGTTTTATAGTTCCATTGAAGTTGCCGATACAAAAATCCCTGGCTATAGACAAGGACAGGTCTTCCCAGTTATCGACTATTATGGGATCACCCCCCTTCGGGGAGATGACGGTTACATACAATTGCAGCAGATTATCATGACTGTAGAAAGAAGACGTTTCTCCGACATCCAGATGGATGGATTCAGCTACATTTCCCCCTGAAACAGAGCGTAATTCTACCGTTATTTCCTTGGCCGTATCGTTGGTAAAACTGATCATGAACCTGAATGGGTCTCCACATATTTCCCCGGACATAGGGAATTCCGGTTTGTTCGTTGATAGTTTTTCTAACACCATTTTAAATGGATAACCATTCAAGAACCCTGAAATTGAAAGATCTGTCGAAAGGGCATCAGGAAGGAGAGTCAACATACCGGATACACTAACATCCGTGAAGGGGATTTCCGAATTGTTAGTTCCTATTGAAACTATGCCAGTGAGGGAGGTTATGTTAAAGCACATCTTTGTTCCTTCTTTCGAAAAAGGAACGGATTTAAGGTAAAGATCGAAGGTTTCACTCATGGATCCCCCATTTTCTGAAGGGAACTCATAGTGTATAACCAAGTCTACCTGCTTGCCTCCGGCATCCTTTTTCACCTGCATAAAAGCGTCGCTAGGGAAAATCCTCTCAACGAATTTTATAGGCACTTCCATGGAAGATGAAGCAGAACAACGAGAGATATAAACTGAAGTCAGTTCTTCCACTTCCTCTCCTTTTACGCCTTCCTCAACTCCCGACAACCCAGAGCATGCCGACAGCAGAAGAACGATAAGCGGGTAAATCCATTGTTTCATCTTTGTCTATATCTTAAAGTCTATATATTAAATCCCGAATAGCGGAAATCTTGCACGGAATCTAAATAATAACCCGTCAATGATGATGTAGTAGCCAGTTCGGCGAACCAACGCCAAAACCTATGCAAATTAATGAATATTCCCGAGAAAGGAAAGGGATTCCGAAGGTTTTATCTACCGTTTTTCGTTTAGGGAATCCGTAGGGTTTCTGTGTAAATACTTCCACTGCCGGAGCGCTTGCTCCGGAGGCTGCCGGCGGTGCCACTGAGACGTATATTGCCTGAACCGGAGATGGATGCGTCAATGCTTCCGGCATCCTTGCACACGAGGCTTATGTCACCGCTACCTGTGGTGCGTGCCCTTATGTTGTCGGCAGAGATACCGTCGATGGTTATGTCCCCGGATCCCGATATGCTGATTTCCGCCGACTGGGCATTGATGCTTCCCACACTGATTTCACCGCTGCCAGTAACCGATGAACTGTATGCCACGCAACTGACTGACCCGGAAACCGAGATGCCACCGCTTCCGGAACATCTCAGGCAGAACTGGTCACAAGTTGGAATATCACCCTGGACTGTGCAGTCACCCGACCCTGACACTTTCACACCCTCGAGAACGGGAGCGCTGACAGCCAGGACTGTCTTGACCTTCGGAGACAAGCAAATAGTTCCGCTTTTGACATCGGCAACCAATGTGTTCCCCTCCACGTGGATGTCATAATATTCCAGCAGGTTTTCATCGCAAGTGAGCAAGGCCGACTGTTCTTCGTCGGAGATTGTATATACAACGTCGATTGACGACGGGATCGATATGGAACTGAATCCTTCCACCTTGATGGGTGCTGTCACGGCGACGCCGTTTCCCCTTTCGGCAATGGATCCAATCATGCTGCACGAGCCGAGAACCATCGCCGCCAAAGCTAAATGAATAAATAATCTCATTGTAAACGCTTTATAAATGTCAATTATAATCAGAACGGGGCTATTCCAATGGACCAGGTATTGAACTCGGGCCAGTATTTCTTGTCCATAAGATTCATCGGCGAGTACTTCGCAAAAATACTGAAGTACTTGAGGTTCAGCTGGAACATCGCATCGACCGTAATTATGTTGCAGTGTACGCGCTTGTACTTATCCTTATCCTTATCTTCATTACGGCTATACTTGTTGACGATGGAACTGCCGGCATTGAGATTGACCACCGGGCCAAGTGTAAAACCGAATCCACCTCCGAAATCGAATGAATACAACAGGGGCGTGTTCAGGCTGAACACCCTCAATTTGGAGACCTTCAGCGCCCCGCCTTGGAATGGCGCGACAGGAATCTGCCCGTTCTCAGCCATGCTCATCGCGTTCCCTCCTGTAAGCCCCAAATTCCTGAAAGTGATTCCCGGGCCGAATGAGAATGTGTTGTGTCCGTGGGTATACGTGTGTGAATCAAGGGCATAGTAATAGAATTCCAGGGAATTCTGCGGGCTGAAATCCAGCGGTGCGCTCGAGTTGGAGAATATCGCTCCCACTCCCATAGCACCCACTACAGCACTGGTGCCGGTTTTTTTAATCTTGTTATAAAAAGGGATATCGAAATCCAGATGAACGTGCTTCCTATCAGAGGAGCCACTAGGTAGCTGGATCAGGATAGTATCTGTTTGTGGTGTGACATCGGCCGCCTTGTTTTTTACAGTGTCCGCTCTTTCCTGGGCGAAAACATCGACTGAAGTGAAGGTTGCGGCAATGATGGCCGCGATAATTATCTTTTTCATCATCAACTATTTCTATCTATGCTTAAAAATGACCTTCAGGTCAGACAACGAAGCCTTCCCCGTCAGGTAAACCACTGTCACGAACTTTCCGCCGGACACTTCCTTGATCTGGTAGCCCACGTACTTGTTCCTGTTCCTGTCGGCCGGGAAACTAAGCAGCGCGTAAACCAACTTGCCTTCCTCGGAATCCATTTCTTTGTTGACAGCAACCAACGCGTCAACCTCTAACCAGGAGATGATCCTGTCTATCTCGGCGTCTGTCGCCTTGAATCTGACGCTCCGGAAATAATCCAGATCGTACGACTTGAGCTCCTTACCACTGACAACGGATTCAGTGATAGTGGAAGCCGGCACAATAGCCCCGTTAAAAAGACTGTCTATCTGCAGGCCAGCCTGAGCCAAGGCAGGTGGAGCCAAGGACAGGAATGCGCCTAAGGTTATGATTATGAATCTTTTCATAAGTACCTATTCTCCAAAAATACCTGTAAGTTGTTCTTCCATATCCGTACGGTCGGAAAGAAGATCAGCGAGGATGTTGTCGACGTCGTTCATTACAACTTCCTTGTCGGTGATCTTTTGTCCGCTCACGTACGAGACACAAACATTAGTTTTATTATATAGACTCACCCCGAGGGTGATGATTATTGCCAGACTCGCGGCGACAGCCAGAAATCGAGTCCATACGGCCTCCCGGCGTCGAAGGCTCCTCCGTCTCGCTGCGTTCTGAATAACAGCACGGCCGGCGGCGAAGTAGCCCATGACGGCACGCGCCTCGTCATATTCAGGGCCTTGGCCTTCCTCTGATGCCAAGAATACCTTTAAGGCGGTCTCCTCGTCCTGCGAGAGAGATCCTTCGAAATAGCCTTCTATCAATTCATTAACACTTTTCATAATCTTCCCTGAATTTATCCCTTAACAGTTTCCTGGCTCTTGATGCCTGCATCCTGACCGCCGCCGGAGCCATGCTGAGCTCATCAGCTATATCCTCGAAAGTCATCCCTTCATATTCGTGCATTCTGATTATTTCTTTCTGAGTCTCAGACAATTCCTTCTCCACTGACGCCTCAACCTTTCTGAACAGCGACTCCATCTCACCCCGGGAACCTCCCTCATCCTCAATCGCCAAACCCTCAAAACCAACTGTCCTTCTTCTGCTGGATTTTCTGAACTCGTCGATCTCGATGTTCTTTCCAGTCCTTGACAGCAGACCAACCGCCTCTTTCAAGCTCCTTGCCTTGTATTTCCGTCCCCAAAGGCGGCAGAAAGCCTCTTGGAGGGCGTCCTCCGCCTTCCACCTGTCTTTCAACGACAAAAACGCCTCTGTCAGGAAATCCTTTGCCATCAATTTCAGTTCTCTACTCTAATAAACGAAAAAAGAATGAAAATGTAACACTGTTTTTCAGAAACATTTGTGTATTAATACTTTACAAAAAATGCGTAGCCAAATATGCTACGCATTTTCCATAAGGCATTGTCTTTCAGCCATTTCCCTAAAACGCTCAGATTTGGCTACAGTCCGGCGAAGTAGCCCGGGAAGAGAACCATGGTCATCAAGTAACCCACGATGGTGGAGACGATCACGCTAATCAAGCCCGGCATCATGAAACTGTGATTCAGCAGGTATTTTCCGATCACAGTGGTACCCGTACGGTCGAAGTTGACCGTGGCGATATCCGAAGGGTAATTCGGGATGAAGAAGTAGCCGTAAACGCTCGGTAGTACACCCAAAAGAACCGGCCCGGGAATGCCAAGGGAATAGGCCAGAGGCAACATGGCGACGACCACGGCGCCCTGAGAGTTGATCAGAACGGAAACCAGGAAGAAGACCAAGGCTATAGACCAAGGGTATTGAGTCACGATCCCGGTCAGCATCTCTTTGATCTGGTCCATATAGTTCCCGAAGTAAGTGTCAGCCATCCAGGCGATACCATAGATAGCGACTACAGCAACCATTCCAGACCGCCAGACAGAACCAGCGGCGGCTTTCTTCAGATCCACCTTGCTGAAAATGATCATCAAGGCTGTGGCGCAGAGCATAATGATCTGGATGGCTATATTCATCTTCGGAAGCCTGGCCAGAGATTCCTTGCTCATCACCATCTGGCAGAAAGCCAGGGCGACAATCACAAGGATGGCGCAAAGGAATATGTAAACAGCCAGTTTCGCCTTCTTATCGATAACCTTGTCAAGGGTGGTGGCATCACTTCCGTAGACATAATCACGAACAGCGGGATCCTCTATCCTCTTCTGGAACTCAGGATCTTTATCCAGATCTTTTCCTCTGCGGAAAGAGGCCAAGGCGGCGAAAAGAAGTCCGATAAGACAAGCGGGAATGGTCACCATAAGCACCTGAGGAATAGACACATCATAGCCGTTAGAGTTGGAAATAGTCACGAAAGCGACCACCGCGGCGGCAATCGGAGAACAAGTGATTCCCACCTGGGATGCGACAGAGGCCACACCGCAAGGCCTTTCGGGACGGATTCCCTTCTTGATGGCGATGTCCACGATAATCGGCATAAGGGTATATACAACATGACCGGTACCCACGAGAACAGTAAGGAAGAAGGTTGTGAAGGGGGCCAGGATTGTGATACGATCCGGATGCTTCCTTAGCATCTTCTCCGCAAGCTGTATAAGCCAATCCATACCACCGGAAGCCTGCAGGACTCCAGCGCATGTGACCGCGGCGATGATTATGTAAATAACGTCGGTGGGAGGTGTACCGGGCTTCATTCCGAAGCCGAAAACCAAAATAGCCAGGCCGATTCCAGAGATCGCGCCGAGCGCTAAGCTACCATATCTCGAGCCGACATAGAGGGCGGCGAGAACTATCAGCAGCTGAATGATCATTAATGCCATGTAGTGTTATTTTTTATGTGGTTGAGAAGGGTTATTTCAGCTTTGAAGAGAGGAAGGCCCTGAGCTCTTTCTCAGAAGAGACAGTCGTCGGGTTGAGTTCCCCATTCTCAATAAAGAAGGCAACGGGCAATTCACCTGATACATTGTACGTGTAGATGACAGTGCTGGCCGCTCCGAGCCCGTCGCACACATTGACCCAAGGAAGATTCTGGCTCCTTACGGCACTTGCCCATACTCCCTTGTCGGTGTCCAAAGAGATCGAATATATCTCCAGACCTTTGGGATGGAAGGTCTTATAGATCGGCAGGAGGACATCCTGATTGAACATCTTCTGTGCGGCGTCAGCGGCCTGCCAGAAATGAACCATGATCATTTTTGAGTCCAAATCACTGATCTTCACTTTCTTCCCGTCAATGGAAGGCATCTCCACATCAGGGTAACCCGCCTCTCCAGCAGCGCTCAGCTTCTGCTCGATAGACAGGACAGTGAGCCTCCTATCCGCTTCGTTACCAAGGGCGGCAACATACTTGGAATCCGGATAGACCGTGGCAAGCGAGTCATGGACTGTCCTGAAATGAATAGCGTCCGTAGACTGGCTGAACACAGGGAAGTCATCATTGATCTTCTGGTACAGGACCGGGATGGAAGTCAATGATTTGCAATTATCCATCACATATTTGACCCTGGACCTGTAGTATTCGACATACTTTCTCGAAGCCGAAGGGCTGTCACCGGCGTCAACAGAGGCAGAGAAATCTTTCATGAACGAGGCGAAATCATCCTCGACCACTTTCAATTTCGAGCTCTCCTCGGATCCCTCAACAGTGTAGTTACCATTGAGATCCGAAGTCACTTTAACCTTGTCACCCTTCTGGAGAAGGAGGGACGCGACTTTGGTGTCATCATGGAAGATATACACGAATTCAGGCTGGCCCTCCGCGACATCAATCGTATACGAGAAAGATCCGTCAGCACCTGTCTTGACAGTGTCAAGCACGTTGAAGGAACTTCCCGCAAGCTTGGTGAAAACGACCTTTGAATCAGGGGCTCCGGTAAGAACTCCATCCACCCGGGTCTTGTCTGAACACGAAGAAGCGGCCGCCAGAATGGTCGCCGCCACTAATATAAAACTATAATTTCTCATATTCCTGGAATATTCTTTCTGCTATCGCCTTGTTCTCCTCCGGGGAGAGGTGGAGCTTCTCTTTCCTGAAATCCATGTCAGCCTCAGTCTGAAGAGGCACGAGATGGATGTGGGTGTGGGGGACCTCCATCCCCAGAACAGCCACTCCGACCCTCTGGCACGGGATGGCCGCCTTGATCGCGAGAGCTACCTTGCGGGCGAAAGCCCACAGCCCCTCATAGGTGGCGGGATCAAGATTGAAGATATAGTCGTCCTCAACCTTTCTGGGAATCACGAGGGTGTGGCCGGGAGCCATCGGATTGATGTCGAGGAAAGCGTAGAAATCCTCGCTCTCAGCAACCTTGAATGAAGGGATCTCCCCCGCGGCGATCTTTGAGAAAATAGTAGCCATAGCCTTAAATGGTAATGTCAAGAATCTTGAACCTGATCACGCCTGAAGGCACCGTAGCCTCAACGATATCTCCCTTGGAATGGCCTAGGAGGGCACGGGCGATGGGCGTGGTCGCGGCGAGTTTTCCATGGGCGAAATCAGCCTCGGTCTCTCCTACGATGGTAAACTCCATGACACTCTTCATGGTCAGGTTCTCAACCTTGACCTTGTTCAACATCTGCACCTTGTCGGTACTGACCTGGGACTCGTCGATGACCTTGGCGTTAGCCACCAAATCTTTAAGTTTGGCTATTCTTACCTCGAGCAGGCCCTGCGCCTCACGGGCAGCGTCGTACTCGGCATTCTCGGAGAGGTCACCCTTCTCCCTGGCCTCCGCGATCGCCGCGGAGATGACGGGACGCTGGGCGAGAGCCTCGGCGAGATCCTTCTTCAATTTGTCCAACCCTTCCTGGGTCATGTAATGTATATCTGCCATAATACTTGGTTTATTCTCTTCACATAAACCGAACGGAGTTCCGCCCTTGCTTGGCAGAACCCTGTTCGTCAATTGCAAATGTAATCAAAAAGCCCGTAAAATCAAATCTTTTTCACTTCTCTCCGTAAATCGAGTATAACGTTCTGTCAAGAAGCATCTCTTTTCCCTTGGTGGATGCGGGATCTCCCGCCAGGATAGGCCTGAAATCAGTCCCTAAAAGGAAACAATGGCTGTCACGATTCTTCGGGATCGAAGGGTTGGCAGTACCAAAAGAGCCATCCTCATCTATGAATATGTCGAAGGGGAAAGAGCGGTGCGCGACATCCGCGGCGATCGTCTCCCGACTCTCGGCATTCGGCCATATTATACCCACTATCTCGAAATCCGGATATAATGAGCCAAGAGAGGCGTACTTGGAATACTTGGGCATTCGGTTGAGATGGCAGGAGGAGCATTGGAGCGAATCAACATAGATGACAAGGCGCACTGCCGGGACATTCAGGTCAGGATGCTTCTCCTGGCTGCCTTCGATCCTCACGAGACTGGAAGGAAAAACTATCTCACTGGACATGAACCTTTTCATGACCTTACCCTCATGAGAGGAACACCCTGCGGCAAAGAGCGCCCCAAGGCAGAACAAAGACGCTATCAAACTCTTTCTCATTCTCCAAATAGCTTATACGAAGTGTAAAGATATCAAATAAAACAATCCAATTGAACACTTAACCTTCCAGGCAGGCCTGGCGGTCAAGAACCAATTGAGATTTAAGGGCTTCCATGGAGACAAAACGACACTCTTCCCGGATCTTCCTCAGGAATGTGACCTTCAAGTCTAGCCCGTAGATGTCCTCGTCGAAATCAAAGATATTCGTCTCGACAGTCCGGTCGCTGCCGGTGTTGACCGTAGGCCGGGTGCCGATGTTGCACATCCCTCGGTAATGACGCCCAAGGGATTCTACCTCGACTGAATACACTCCATTGCCAGGAAGCAGTTTCAAAGGCTCGTAAAGTCTCATGTTCGCTGTCGGGAAACCAATCGTCCGTCCAAGCCGGTTGCCCGCGACAACGACCCCGAGTAATGAATACTTGTACCCGAGCATCCCCGCGGCAGTCACCACATCACCGCATGATATAGCCTCCCGAATCTTCGTGGAACTGATCACCTTCCCTCCAGGGACAGAGAGACTGCTCGTCCGGATAACATCAAGGCCCACACTTTCAGCTATTTCCCCTATTTCGTCAGGACCCAGCAGGTCGCTTCCTATACGGTTGTCATAGCCAAGCAGGATAGCACTCCCGTCAAGCCTGCCTTTGACATATTCCTCAAGATACTCTTTGGTCGTCAAACGGCTGAAGGCCCTGGTAAAAGGCAGCACCTCAACCTTGTCCACCCCGATGGACGAAATCAGTTCTTTCTTCTCAGATAAGGATGTCAGCAACCTGAGATTCCTGGCGTCATCCTGCAGGACATTTCTGGGATGGGGCCAGAAGGTCACCACAACACTCCCTTCTCCCCTCTCCTTCGCGGCGGAGACAAGTTTCTCAAGCACAAGACGGTGCCCAAGATGGACACCGTCGAAAAAACCAGTCGCTACAACCATTTCACCAGCTCAAAGTCCTGACGGTGAGGCATCAGAGGGTTCTTGGCGTACATCCTCGTAGCCACCTGGTACATACCAGTCTTGTCCGGCACTATAGCTGTCTGGTATTTGGCCACACCATCGTTGAACTCAACCACCTGACATTCGTAACGCTCCTGGATGTGAAGCTTATGCTTGCGGTCAACCGATGCGAAAATCACTTCAACACCGATGTCCTCCGGAGCGAGATCTCCAATGTTCAGTACCACTTCAACCTTTAAGCTGTTATGCATTGAGAGGTTATAGGAGGCATCCGGCTGAGTCTGGGAAATCACCTCAATGTTCTTCCACTGGCGACGAACCATCTTCTTCCAAGCGGAGATCTTCCTCGCTAGGCGGAAGTCGTCGGAAATGACCTCTTCAGCCCTCTTGGCTTGAGGAATATAATACTGGTTGCAATAGTCAGTCAACATCCTGTTGGTGGTGAAGTTGCTGGCCACCTGGGCGATAGTGTTCTTGATGTAGCCGACCCACTTGGGTGAAAGACCGAGGGCGGGATCCACATCATAATAAGCGGGTGCGATCTCGTTTTCGAGAATAGTGTAGATAGTAGCGGAATCAAGCTCATTCTGATAACCCTGGTCATCATAAGCCCTTTCCTGAGGAAGCGCCCAACCGGCACCTTCCTTATAACCTTCAACCCACCAGCCGTCAAGCACCGAGAAATGCATGACACCGTTCATAGAAGCCTTCTCGCCTGAAGTACCGGAGGCCTCCTGGGGGCGAGTGGGGTTATTCATCCACACATCCACACCCTGGACAAGACGTTTCGCGAGACGGATGTCATATCCGGGAACGAAGACGATCTTTCCGAGGAAACGATCCTGCTTGGAAATCTCCACAATCCTCTTTATGAGGTCCTGTCCAGCCTTGTCGGCGGGATGGGCCTTACCAGCGAAGAGGAACTGCACGGGATGCTCAGGATCGTTGACTATCGCGTCGAGACGATCGAGGTCGGTGAAGAGAAGGGTTCCTCTCTTATATGTCGCGAACCTGCGGGCGAAACCGATAGTGAGCACATCGTCCCTCAGATTCTCCTTTATGGCGACAATCTGACTCGGGGAATAGTGGTTGCAAAGAGTGGAATCGGATATGATTTCCTTGACCACCTTTATCAGTCTCTCTTTCAAGATCTTCCGGGTGCTCCAAATCTCTTCGTCGTCAACATTGTAGATTCCGTCGAAGCAAGACTTGTCATAGTGATGGGTCTTGAACTCCGGGCCAAAGACCTTGGCGTGGATCTTCTGCCACTCGGCCGCCGCCCAAGTCGGGTAATGCACACCATTCGTGACATAGCTGATGAACAACTCCTCGGGGAGATAGCCAGGGTACATCCTGTTGAATATTCCCTTGCTGACCTCACCATGAAGCCAGGACACGCCATTGACATTCTGCGAGAGGCTGGAGGCCAGGAAACTCATGCTGAACTTATCGTTCTGGTCAGAGCCGTTCGGCTTACCCAGTGACATCATAGTCTCCCAGTCAACCTTGAGGCGCTGGGGATAATGGCCTATATACTTCCTGAGAAGGCCCTCGTCAAAGGAGTCGTGGCCAGCGGGGACAGGGGTGTGGGTCGTGAATAAGGAAGACGCCCTGACCACCTCGACAGCCTCACCAAAGTCCAGATTGTCTTCCTGGATATATTCACGGAGTCTCTCCAAACCGGTGAATGCGGCATGTCCCTCATTGCAATGATATATCTGAGGATTGATACCCAGATTCCTAAGGGCCCTGATACCTCCGACTCCGAGGAGCAACTCCTGCTTCAGACGGTTCTCCCAGTCGCCACCATAAAGATGGTAGGTCACCTGGCGGTCCTCAGGGATATTGGCCTCATAATCAGTGTCAAGCAGATAGAGATCCGTGCGTCCGACAGCCACTTTCCATATCCTCGCGGTGATATTCCTTCCAGGGAAAGCCACGCTTGTGGTCATCCAGTTACCATTCTGGTCCAAAACCGGTTCTGCGGGGATCTTCGTGAAGTCCTGGGCATCGTACTGGGCCACCTGCTCACCCTGTCCCGTAAGAACCTGGGTGAAATAACCGTACCTGTAAAGGAAGCCGACAGCCACAAGGTTGACATTCATGTCGCTGGTTTCCTTGAGGTAGTCTCCGGCGAGAATACCAAGACCTCCAGAATAAATCTTGAGGGAAGTGTCGAGACCGTACTCCATGCAGAAATACGCTATCGAAGGATCTGTCCTCTCAGCCTTAAGGGCCATGTAGGAATTGAACTCATCCATGACGGCGTTGTAGCTCTTCAGGAAGGCCTCGTTCTTGGCGAGGGAATTGAACCTCTTGATACTCACTATATCAAGAAGGGCCATCGGGTTGTGGCTGGTGTTGTGCCAGACCACGGAGTCGATGGACTTGAAGAGAGCCTTGGCGCTCTCATTCCAGCACCACCAGAGGTTTTTTGAAAGTGTCTCGAGCCCGGAAAGAGCCTCAGGGAGATGGCGAGTGACCATCACGCTCTTCCATTGGGGGGCATTTATTTCTATCTTGTCGTATGCCATTGGTTTATCTTTGTTAAGATCGTCGGGGAAAGCCCCTTTTGAGGCGATGACCTTGCCCAAGGCCACTGAATATGCCTCCTTGTAATACTGTATCTGGTTTTCCCAGAGGGCGATAGTGGAGACATCCTTAGCGGACTCCATGTACTTTTTCCTGCCGTCGGCATCCAGAGATGCTATCTCCTTGACTCTGGCCACGACACCGTCCACCACTTCGAAGTAGTTGGAGTCGTTCCTGTCCAGGACTGTAATGCCGGGATGGTCTTTGCCATAATGGCTCCTGACCCACATTCCGAAGCCGGAGAGGCTTGTGGTCAAAGAAGGGATCCTGAAAGCCAGGCTCTCCAGAGGAGTATATCCCCAAGGCTCATAATATGACGGGAACAGAGTCAGGTCAAGTCCGGCGAGAAGGTCATAATACTTCTTGCCGAACACTCCGTCGTTACCATTGAGATAAGACGGGATGAAATAGACCTTCACACGGCTTCCCTTGGCGTTGTTGAACCCTAATTCCCTGAAACGGCGGGTGACCACATCTGACCAAGGATCCATCAGATAATGGGAAACCTGGGTCGTGTAATCCTGAGATCCCGTTCCGGAAAGTTTCGCCACCAGGTCCTTGTCAGCCCCATTGTGACCGGACGGAATCATGATGAAGGCCTGGATGTCCCTGCCGGCGGGATCGGTGTCGGATAGCTTTTTCAAAGCGTCGATGAACACGTCGATTCCCTTGTTGCGGTACTCGTACCTTCCACCGATTCCAATTAGGATGGCGTCCTTCGAGACCTCCTCTCCGGACATGGCGGTGGCGACTTCGATGAGCCTCTGGCGGGCGCCCTTGCGCTTCTCGATAAAGAGCTCGTCAGTGGCGGGAGTAATGCTATTCTCGAAACCGTTAGGAGTGACCACATCGACCTCGCGGCCAAGAAAGCGCTCACATTCCTTCGCGGTAATCTCACTCACCGTGGTGAAAGCGTCAGCGTTCTGGGCGGAAATCTTTTCAATCGAATGACGAGCGATAACCCCAAACTGGGCCGCTTTCTGGTCTCCATCGTAGAGCTGCATCGAGTCATACAACGGAAGGTTGTTCCCGGCCAGACAACGTCCGACAACGGTGGCGTGAGTGGTGAATACCGTGGCTACAGGAATCTGGGTGTCCTTCAAGTAGAGAAGGCCAGACCCGGTCTGCCACTCGTGGAACTGGGCCACGACCTTGTCGGCGACGGTAAGGTTGAACTTGTAAAAACTCTCGATGACATGACCAGCGGCGTAGCCGAACAGGACATTCTCCTTGTAATCCCAGTTACCTGTGAGGGAGTCTACTCCAAAACGCTTCCAGTACTCTGTCAGGATGTCATTTTGCCTGGTGAGATACTGTTTGAAATCCACAAGTATGGCTATGGGGCGGCCAGGGACGTTCCAATGTCCGAGCCTCACTCTAAGTCCCTCAGAGGCGGCCTGGGCTTTCCATAGACTGTAAAGGTGGTTGTCTTCGATGAAATCGGGGTTGCTCTCAGTGTCCATCCAGACATCCGGTCCGATCAGGATGTGGTGTTTGTGGAGTTGGCTTTTAAGGTAAAGCGACTTTGTCGCGATAACCGTATAGATTCCTCCTACCTTGTTGCAGACTTCCCAGCTGACTTCGAACAAGTAGTCCGGATTGATCAGTTCTTTTGCCATTTACTTCTTTTTCTTTTTAGCGGGTTTGACCTCTTCCGAGGCAGGGGCCTGCCCGAAAGTGGCGACAGCGTCATCAATCCTGATGATGAAGTCGCTCAGGGCGTTCATGTAATTGATGAACGCCTCGTAAGGTGTGTTGTAAGGGTTGAAATAACTGTGCACTTCCCCATCGGAGAAGAACTTGGTGCTCATGTAATAGAGATGGTCGCTCTCCTGAAGGTGGCCGAAATCCTCCCAAAGGACGGCATTGTTGAGGAGGGCGAGCTTCTCGGACTGCTCATAGAGCTTGTTGAAGGCATCCTGCTGGAGCTCGTTTCCGAGCCATGCGGTGACATCCCTCTCCTCATCAGCCCATGAGATCGGATCCGGAACATCTATATCGCCTACGCTCTGATGCTTGCGGGCGCAAAGAGTAGGGGTTGTGAACTCAAGTGATCCATCCGCCAGGACGACTCCGGGAAGGGCCTTCATGAAATCGAATATTCCGGAAGCCTCCTTCTGATGCTCACCGAAAGTCTCATAGTCCATGAACAGGTTGATGACATCCCCGTCAGCGGCTTTCATCCATGAGAGGAACTTGTCCGCGGTAAGAGGCCAATCTTTCCATCCCTGGTCAGAGAAACGGAAAGCGATGTCGTCACTCAACTGGTAGTTGCGCAGCAAAAGCTTGAGACCCGGCTGGATAGGATTGGAATAGACGAAGTCCGGGCTCTTCCATCCGAGGATGTGACGGGCTCCCTCAGTCAACATGGTCTTGAATCCCATTCCATAGACCTGCTTGCCTATGCCGTCGGAATATATCAACTCGGTATTTCTGAAAGCCTTGGGAGTGACTCCGAAATGATCCTCGATGGCTTTGACATGCTTTTCCACCTGGTGCTTGAACTCACCCTCATTGGCCAGGGAGGCAAGGGAGTGGTAATATGTCTCAGCGAGGAATTCCACATGGCCGGTGTCGGCCAACTCCTTGAAACTCCTCACCACATCCGGCTCATACCTGTCGAATTGCTCAAGAGCGGAACCAGTGATCGAGAAGGTAACTTTGAAATCCTTCCCATACTTCTTGATAAGATCCAGAAGCAATTGGTTCATCGGAAGATAGCACTTCTGGGCAATCCTATGGAGGATGGTCCTGTCCGTGAAATCATCATAGTAATGGGAGTCCTTGCCGATATCAAAGAAACGGTACAATCTCAACCTAGTGGGCTGATGGACTTGGAAATATAGACATATACTCTTTTTCATGGCTGATTATTTTATGACGGATTCGTAAACTTTCTTCATCTTGGCGGCGGCATGGTTCCACTTCAAGCGATTGACCTCCTCGTAGCCTTCCTTCGCCGCGAAATCAGCGAGGGCGGGATAATTGAGAAGGGCGTAGATGTCGTCCGCCATAGCGTCGACATCCCAGAAATCGACCTTGAAGGCATATTTCAAGACCTCGGCCGCACCACTCTGGTTGGATATGATGGAAGGGACGTTGCTCCTCATGGCTTCGAGCGGGGAGATTCCGAAAGGCTCTGAGACAGAGGGCATTATATAAACATCAGAAAGAGCGAACATCTTCTGGACATCCATTCCCCTCAAGAATCCTGTGAAATGGAAACGGTCAGAGATTCCCAAACGGGCGGCATGTCGGATACAGCGGTTCATCATGTCCCCGCTCCCGGCCATCACGAAACGCACTCCCGAGGTCCTCTTAAGGACTTTGGCCGCGGCTTCGATGAAATATTCCGGACCCTTCTGGAAGGTGATCCTGCCGAGGAAGGTGACAACCTTGTCACGGACTCCCCTCTCGACCTGGAGATTCTCCCGGCCGCTGAAATCCACGGCGTTGTGGACCGTCACTACCTTGTCGGGGGAAATACCGTACTTGTTGATCACAATATTCCTGGTCAAGTCGCTGACAGCCATCACTTTGTCCGCGGCCTCCATACCTCGTTTCTCAATACTGTAGACCCTGGAGTCGATCATGTCCTCAGAACCACGGTCGAAAGAGGTGGCGTGGACATGCACCACAAGCGGCTTGCCGGTCAATTCCTTAGCGGCTATTCCAGCGAGGTAGGTCAGCCAGTCATGGGCGTGGATGACATCGAACTCATCCTGATGCTCCACAGCTATAGTCCCACCAACCATGGCATAACGGGCGACCTCCTCCAGGAGGTTGGACCCGTACTTGCCGGAAAAACGGTACTTCGACCCGTAAATCTTGTCGGAAGACACCTCGCGCTGCTTCTTCTCGGCCTCGACGAGCTCATAGAACTCATCCGGGTTGGTGTAAGGAATCATGTTGGTCCCGACACGGACAAAACGCACCTTGTCAAGGAACTCGTCGACCGAGGAAGCGACCGACATGACAGGCACGTCGCTGGCGTTGATTATGGTGGCCACACTCCCGTCCTCATCTCCAGACGCGGAAGGCATCACAAAGATAGTCTCCACGCCATTCTCGACAAGGCCTTTGACAATGCCGTAACAGGCTGTTCCGAGCCCTCCGGCGATATGGGGCGGGAACTCCCACCCGAACATCAGAACTCTCATATTACAGTTCCTCCTCGTATTTCGCTATGATACTATCAACTTTCAGCAGGGCTGAAGTGCTCAATGCCGAAGATATGGCTCCGTGAGGCTCGTGGGGCGGATCGCCATCGTACAGCTCGGAGAATGCCCCGACACCATGCTTGTTCATGTCCTCATAGAACCCCTCAACCAGCCACTGGGCTTTCTTCAGGAAGGAGGGACCCTTCATCTTGAAGCTGACCTCCACATAAGGAGCGAGCAAGTAGACCCTGGTGCTTCCACCGTGGTAAGCGAGATCCCTCTCACGCTGGGAGCCCTCGTAAACACCCTTGTAATTGATATCCCTGGGAGAAAGAGTCCTGATTCCCCTGCGGGTGACAAGCTCGTTGTCAATCACCTGAAGCACAGCCTTGGCGACCTCCGGCTCGACAGGAATGTCATCCCCGAGAAGAGCGTAAAGCATATTCGGACGAACCTCAAGATGCTGACCGTAATTGTCCACATAATCGGCCAGGTAGCCTGCCCTCTGGTTCCAGAAGACAGCCTGGAAGTTCTCTTTCACAAGACTGAGAATCCTGGACCAGAACGTTTCGAACTCTCCGTCGTTGCCATATTTCCGTTCCATCTCGACAGCGTAAAGGATGGACTGGTACCACATCGCGTTGGTCTCCACCTGGTATCCAGCCCTTTCCGTGACAGGCCTGCCGTCGATGTAGGCGTTCATCCAAGAGAGCGCCCAACCTTCAAGCTGGGCCCAAAGCAGGCCGTTAGGCTGCATTGAAACCTCGGCGCGCCTTCCCGGCAGGTAGCTCTGGAGAACCCCTTTCACGGTCTGCCCATATTTGTTCCAGACAGCCTTCTCATTGGCACCGAAATCAACATATTGCCTCAACACGTTGGTGAGTCTCAATGGAGCCTCCACCTGAGTGGTCTTGTGGAAAAGCCTCTCCTGCTCGTCAGCGATGAGATTATCAAGAATCTCCTCGAAAGAAGCTTTGTCACCTTTGGAATAGAGGGTCAGGCCGGGAAGGGCCATCAAAGTCTCTCTCAAAAGGCCGGTCTGCATCCATGAGAATCCAGCTGTTATCTGCTTGCGCCCGCCACGGTTGCGGATAAGGATGTCCGAGCGGCGGACAAGCTGGTCATGGTAAGAGGTCACCGGAGGAATCTTCGACAGGACCGAGTCGAAATGACGTTTGAGCCCGACAGGCTTGATCTCTGACACGGAAGCCGAGAACACAATAGAGTCACCCTCGCTCATTTCCACCTCGAAATGACCAGGGACGTAAAGGTCCTCTCGGCAGTCAAATCCTCTCCTGTACTCATCGGAATAAGTGATTCCTTTATACCAGCAAGGGGTGTTGACGAATTTGACATCCTTGGTGTTGAACTGAAGGTTCAGATCAGGGAAGCCGTCATAAAGGTTCCAAGCCATACCATTGGCCACCTCCCAGCCCTCTGTACGCGCGGAGTTATTCTCTTCGGTCAGGGCATGGATGTCACGGAAAGCGAGGAAAGGTGTCAGCAAAAGCTTCTCTTTAGCCGGTGCGGCCAGCATCTCGTAGCGGATCAGGACCTGATCGGCGTCAGGAGCGAGAAGGATCGTTTTCGCGAACATGGTGCCTCCGACTTTGTAAACCACCTTGGGAGCCGGATCAGCCTCAAAATCGATGATGTACTTGTGTCCCCTGGGCTCATAGATATCGCCATAGCAGTGTATGCCCAGATTGAACTGCTTGCCATTCAGCACAAGACTCTCATCCATAGAGGAGAGAAGAAGGTGCGTCTTTCCTCCGAACTTGTCAATCGGAACGGCCAGAAGACCATGATAACGCCTAGTGTTGCAAGTGACTATGGAAGTGTTGCAATAGGCTCCGGTCTTGTTGGCGTTGATAATCTCCCGTTTCAATGAATATGAGAGATTGACCAGCTCGGACTTGTTGAATTTCAAAAAAGCCATATTACTGTATTACTAATTTCAATCTTCTTTTTTCAGCACGAGCGCGCAACGGCTCGGCAAATAAAGCCTCAACTCTCCGTCGACGGTAAAGTGTTCGGAATCTGGCCCGAGCCGGGAGAATCCATCATACTTCCCCTCATCGGAATCGAGGACTTTGACATATTTGCCCGGAGGGGCCTGGAAGCCATAATCGGCAAAGGATCCGGCCGGGTTAAAATTCAGCGCGAAGATAAGGTTTTTGCGCTTGAATATCAAGATTTTCTTTTCTTCATCAGCCCTTAGCAACTCCGGCTTGACAGCCATTATGCCATTCTTCTTCACAATGCCGATCATGTCCTTGTCGAACTCCCTCAGGCAGCCGTAACGGAGGAATCCGTTGTCAGAGAGCGACCAAAGCCTCCTGGCGTGGTCAAAGCTCCATCCGTTCCCCTCTCTGGGGAAGTCAATCCACTCCGGATGACCGAATTCGTTACCCATGAAATTGAGATATCCGTCCCCGGCGGTTCCGACAGTGGCCAGACGAATTAGTTTATGCAGGGCTATTCCTCTGTCTACCAGCAGGTTCTGCGAGTCCTTATTCATTGAGAAATACATCTCCTTGTCAATCAGACGGAAGATGATGGTCTTGTCGCCCACAAGAGCCTGGTCGTGACATTCGGCATAGCTGATGGTCTTCTCGTCAGCCCGCTTGTTCGTCAGCTCGTACCAGATCTCACCAGGGCTCCACTGCTCATCGGATTTCTCTTTGATCCACTTGATCCAATGGTCGGCTATACCCATTGCCATCCTGAAGTCAAATCCCACTCCACCGGCATCAAAAGGAGCGGCCAGACCGGCCATGCCGCTCACATCCTCGGCGATCGTGATGGCCTGAGGCTTGATTTCCTTTATGAGCATGTTGGCGAGCGCGAGATAAGTCACAGCATTCTCGTCAACTCCCTGGTCGAAATAAAGGGCGTAATCACCGAAATCCTTGCCTAGGCCATGATCCCAATAAATCATGCTCGTGACCCCGTCGAAACGGAAGCCGTCAAGATGGTACTCCTCCAGCCAGAACTTGCAGTTGGAGAGAAGGAACCTCACGACCTCATCTTTGCCGTAATCAAAACAGCGGGAGCCCCATGCGGGATGGTGTCCCTGAGGGCCCTGGTAGAAATACAGGTCATCCCGGCCGTCGAAAAGGCTGAGGCCCTCGGCCTCATTGTCAACACTGTGGGAATGGACGATATCCATCACCACCGCTATTCCCATCCCATGAGCAGTGTCAACCAGTTTCTTGAACTCTTCCGGAGTGCCGAAACGGGAACTAAGAGCGAAGAAGTTAGAGACTTGGTAGCCGAAGGATCCGTAATAAGGATGCTCCTGGAGGGCCATAATCTGGATGGTGTCGTACCCGAGATCCTTTACCCTGGGCAGCACATCTTTCCGGAACTCATCGAATGTTGAGACTTTAGGCTCCTCTGAACTCATCCCGATATGACATTCGTAGATAAGTGGATGCGGACGCCTGAGCATCTTGTCATGTTTCCAGGAATATGGTTCGGCAGGATCCCAGACCTGGGCGCAGAAGACCTTGGTCACCGGATCCTGGACAAGCCTAGTGCAATAAGCTGGAATCCTTTCTCCACCTCCACCAGGCCACTCGATAAACAACTTGTAAAGATCCCCGTGCCCGAGGAACATACCCTCCAGACGCAACTCCCAGTTACCGGCGCCGGCCACCTTGAACTCATAGGCCGATGTCCTCTTCCAGTTGTTGAACTCGCCGATCAGATAAATCCTCGAGGCGTTAGGAGCCCATTCCCGGATGACCCAGGACCCGTCAGGTTCCTTATGGAGACCATAATAAAGATGGTTGTTGACACCGTCAGAAAGACTTTCAGAGCTTTTTGGGACAATCTTTTTTCTCGCCGCAAGAATCCTCTCGTGGCGAGCGTTTATCGCCTCCTTGTAGGGTGTGAGCCAAGGGTCTGTCTCGTATATTTTCTTCACTTTTCTCATAGTTCTACAATATACGAAAAATTATCGTGATAATGTCCTATCGGCGCGGGATTTGTTGGAAAGATGGAAAAAGACTAACTTTGTGGGATTATACGTCCCGCCTGGATGAAAGAGTATTTGAAAAGAATATGGTTCCCGCTGCTTGTGGTGTGTGTGATCTCACTCCACGCCATCGGCATGAGTCCACGCGTCTCAAAAGGGGATCCCGGTTTCGGTTTCGTCTCCGCTGAGGGGCCGCAGAAGCCGGACACGATCAAGTACAGGAATATATTCATCAAACGGGGTGGCGGGAAAATAATCGACGAGTACGACACCTCAACCTTCCTTGAGTTGTCTGACACCACGCCACTGGTCACCGCCAGGGATTCCATTTTCCCGCCGGATTCCCTTAAAGACATAGATCCCTTCCGGTACAAGTATTATGTCGCCATTATCGACTCCTTGGTACATAGCATAGTCAGTGACTCCCTGAAGAATGCCGGAGACTCTGTTGACTGGCCGATACTGGACTCCCTTTACAACTTGGAATACACAGCCCGCAAGAAAGCCGAGTTTGACGCTTGGTTCGCCGGTTTGTCGAAAATGGAGAGGAAGAAATACGAAATCGAGCAGAAGGAGAGGATCAAGAGACGCATTGCCGACAGCCTGCAACATGTCAAAGACAGTTTGATTGAGAGAAGGGACAGCATAAGGGAGAACACTCCTAGAATTCTGGAGACTTTCGCCTTGCCCGACTCCATGCTCTACAAGAGGATTATCCAGTGGACCCACGAAAGGGAGTTCCACAAGATGGATATCCAGCTCCCGGACACCTCGGCCGACTTCCGTTTCCATGACTACCCGTTCTTCCGTAAAGACCTGAACGCCACATGGTTAGGTGTATCAGGTTCCCCCGTACAGTATTACAATTATTTCCGCCGGAACAGCGAGAACGGAATGTCTTTCTATGAGCCATACGAGTCTTGGAGCTACTCGGCCAAGACTCTGCCTTTCTACAACACGAAGACCGCCTACACAGAGTTGTCTTACTTCGGAACCTTGTTCGCCAATTCGCAGAAATCCTCCGACAATCTCCATATCCTGACCAGCCAGAACATTTTCCCGGAGCTGAACTACACCTTCGAGTATAACCGATTCGGCGGCAACGGAATAATGGAGAACGAGACCACCGCCAACAAGACCCTGTCGGTTTCTATCAACTACACCGGCAAGAAATACCTGTTGCACGCGGGTTATATCAATAATAGAATCACTCGTAAAGAGAACGGCGGTACCACCGACAACAGCATGGTGAGGGACACGACCTTGGATGCCCGCGAGTACCCTGTCCACCTGACCAATGCCTCGAACAGTATCCATAAGAAGACATTTGTCTTAGACCAGCAGTACCGTATTCCATTCACTTTCATCAACACGATGAGAGAGAAGAAACTGGACAAGGCATACAGGGAGAAGATCCTCGCCTCTGGAGATTCCACTTTGATCGTCTCTGTGGACAGCCTAGTGATTCTGGCGGCTCAGGAAAGGGCGGCCGCGGACACTCTTGACCCAGATGACATCACCACCGCCTTCATCGGGCATAGTTCCGAATATACCGTGTTCCGGAAGTGGTACGAGGACCAGATCGCTGCTACCGACAAGATCGGCAGGCAATTTTACAAGGACTTTCTTTATAACCCGACCAACTCTTACGACTCGGTCAGAGTCTCCAAGCTTGAGAACAGAATCTTTTTGCGGCTCCAGCCATGGGCGAACGACGCTATTGTTTCCAAGTTGAACGGAGGTATCGGTAACAGGATAACCAACTGGTACGATTTTGATCCGACCTTCCTGAAGGGCAACACCAACACGGTCTGGAACTCCACATTCGTTTACGCCGGAGTAGAGGGTCAACTGCGTGACTACATCCATTGGGACGCCACAGGAGACTATGTGTTCCTTGGCAGCGAGATGAATGACATGTCGTTGAAAGCCAATGCGTTGCTTACCCTTCATCCGTTCAGGAGAGCCCGAACGAGTCCTGTACTGCTGAATCTCCATTTCGAGACCTCGCTAAAGGAGCCTGAGCACTATCACAATCATTTTTTCTCCAACCATTACAGGTGGGACAATGATTTCGGAAAGACCTCCACGACCAAGGTACAGGCGAAGCTGGATATCCCCAGATGGAAGATCAGCGCCGAAGTCGGTTACGCTCTTCTGGACGGTAATATCTATTATGACTCCCTTGCGGTAGTGAGGCAGAATACCGCGCCGATGAGCGTCTTGAGCGCCGCTCTTAACAAGAATTTCGCCTTCGGCCCGCTTCATTTAGACAACCGTGTGCTGTTCCAGGTGTCGTCCAATCAGGAAGTGGTGCCGGTACCTCAGCTAGCGTTCAATTCGAGAGTGTACCTCCAGTTCAACATATCCCAAGGAACTCTTAAACTCCAGATGGGAGGAGACGCATGGTACAACACCAAGTTCTATTCTCCGGGCTGGAACCCCGCGGTCGGTGTGTTCTACAACCAGAGGAAGGAGCAGTACAATAATGGTCCCGTCATCGACGCTTTCGTCAACGCCCAGTGGAAGAGGGCCTGCATTTTCGTTAAGGTAGAGAATGTCGGACAAGGCTGGCCAATGGAGAAAAACGACTACTTCAGCGCCCACAATTATATCAGGACCCAGCGTGCCCTCAAGTTCGGAGTCTACTGGCCGTTCTACCTGCAACCGTCACAGAATCAGAAAGTCAACGCCAGCTCCGGCCTGTCCTCCGGAGGAAGTTCTTCACGGGGTGGCGGTTCAAGGAGAGGTGGCGGATCTCGCCGTCGCTGATGAGAGTGTATCCGCAAATTTTGGCCGTCCTGATGGCCCTCGTCCTGTTTCCAATCACCGGGAACAGGATTTCCCATTTGAAGGACAAGGATTCATTCAGAGATGGGTTGTTGAGGTGTGTCATCAGTATTGATTCTTCCGACGACAATTTGGACCGGTTTGCCACAGGATTCAACTATGAGATACTCAAGGTATTCGGAGAAAGTCACAGCGACTCGATCTCCGTGGAGCTCGGAGATGGGATCAGGAATTATATCGACTCTATTTCCCAGGGTAGCTTAGACATCTTGGTCATTCCTGCTTCTAAATATATGGATACGGCAGGTGTGGTATCCGTGGCAATGGGCGATTCCTCAATAGTATGGGTCCTTAGAGCCAACAAACATCGGTCACGGGAACTCGTACGGTGGTTCGCCATATTCCAAGGCACAGCGGAGTATTCAGAGATGAACCGCCGTTTTTCTTTGAAAGGTGGAATGATAAGCCCATACGACGATATATTCAAGGCACATGCGAAAACCATCGGATGGGATTGGCGTCTGCTCGCGGCTCTTGCATGGAGCGAGTCAAAGTTCCGGATACAGGCGAGATCTCCGAAAGGGGCTCTTGGAATCATGCAAATGATGCCAGTGACCGCTGACCGGTTCGGCGTACGGGATCCTCTCGATCCCGAAGAGAACATAGACGCCGGAACTCGCTATCTGGCTTTTCTCAAAGACATGCTATCAAGATACACCGAGGATACGGAGACTTTGACATGGCTCACCATAGCCGCCTACAACAGCGGTGGAGGAAGAGCTTTACAGGACCTTGAGGGAAAGGAAAGAAGCTCCGCCACGGCAGCATATACTGAAGCTGTTATCAAACGGTATGTCTCCTATGGAGGGAAAGCACCTTCTGGCTTACTGAGCCCTGACAGTCTGGGCGGGATCGACCCTGGAGATGAAGAGACAGGGGATCAAGAGGAGGAGCATGATGACAATGAATGACAGCACGTCCGCCACTAGGATCATAGGTATGTCCAGGTGAATCGGGACAAATGGAACGAAATAGTTCTCTGGATTGAGCCTGAGAATATGGGTCCATTTCTGGAGCCCACAAAGGAATATAGCCACCGCGTTGCCGATCAGCATTCCTTTAAGAACTATCACTGAAGCGACTTTCAGGAACACCTTCGCTATCGATTTGTCGGTCATACCGAGAGACTTGAGGGTGCCTATAGTAGAGATATTCCGGAACAGCATTATCAGGAGGCCGGAAATCATGTTGAACCCCGCCACAATAGTCATCAGCACCAGGATAAACAACACATTGAAATCGATCAGGTCCAGCCAGTCGAATATCTGGGGATACCGGCTCATCACAGAGGTGGCCACAAGACGTCCGCTATCCTCGGGACCGTTTTCCATAGCTATCATCCCGATCTTGTCAGACGCTTCACGCATCCCGAAAGAGTTCCTCATAGCCGGCACAAGGGATATCTCAAGAGTTGAGACCTCATCCGACGCCCATCCCCCGAGCCGTTGGAGGTCGGCCATGTCGGCGAGGACAACCATGTTATCCGTACCGTCCATAATTCCGTCATATACCCCAGTCACATTGAAATTGCGGACCTTGACATTCTCACCTATAAAATAGGAGAGCATCTTGTCCCCGACATCAACCCCGATAAGATCCCGCAGTCTTGATGGGATCCGGACGCCGAGCTTAACCGTATCGGCATCACCAGGCTCCCTGGGCACTCCCTTGAACAATACTCCGTGAATATTCTCCCCATTCTTGATGATTCCGGCTCTGTAGACAGCGGGAACAACCCGTTTAACCTCCGGAAGTGATTCTATATCAGCAATAAAGTCAGCCTCCATAGACATCGGCGAGGAATCGTTGATATAGTTCATGTCCGCCGGGAGCAGCTGGACATCACCGGTGAGGTCGGATATGCCGTCACGGATCTCCTCACGGAAACCGGAGGAGACCGAGACAGCGATAATCATAATCAGGAAGGAGACCGCGATGGACACCATCGCGATCTTCCCTCCGAAACGAAGGCGCCGGGCTATGAAACCGGTCGCTTCCAATTTTTACCAGATATGGACCCTCTCGCTCTCAGGACGCCACATCGGGTCGCCTTCCTTGATTCCGAAAGCGTCGAAGAAGGACTGGAAGTTCTTCACTGACACATTGACCCTGTTGACAGCCAATGAGTGGACATCCTGCCTTGTGCGGCGGGCCTTCTCCTGGTCGGTGATATTCTGGGCCCAGACAGCCGCATAGCCAAGATAGAACCTCTGGTCCGGAGTAAATCCGTCAATCAGGCCAGGATCCTTGCCGGCGATGGCGTTATGCATAGCGGTGTAGGAGATGCTGAGTCCGCCATGGTCTCCGATATTCTCACCGAGGGAGAGCTCACCGTTAGCCATGAGGGCGGGCTGGCCGTCTTTGGCGGGCAGGACCTCAACAGCGCTGAACTGGTCCGCAAGAATCTTTGCCTTCGCCTTGAACTTGGCGTCATCATCAGCTGTCCACCATCCGGACATGTTACCTTTGCTGTCAAACAGACGACCCTGATCGTCGAAACCATGGGACATCTCGTGACCGATCACGACACCGATGCCACCATAGTTGACCGCGTCGTCAGCATCCGGGTTGAAGAACGGAGGCTGGAGAATAGCGGCAGGGAAGCAGATCTCGTTAGTGCTGGGATTGTAATAAGCGTTGACAGTCTGCGGAGACATTCCCCACTCGGTCCTGTCGGTGGGTTTGCCAAGTTTCGAAAGATTGTCAGCGATACTCCACTTCCTCGCGGCGAGCAGGTTCTCGCAATAGCTCTTTTCAGGATCGATATCGAGAGTGGAATAGTCCTTCCACACATCCGGATAACCGATCTTGACAATGAAATTATTGAGCTTCTCATGAGCCTTGGCCTTGGTCTCGTCACCCATCCAGTCCAGCTCGTCGATGTGCTGGTGGAAAGCTTCCTTGAGGTTGTCAACCAAGGTTATCATCTTCTCCTTGGATGAGGCAGGGAAATACCTGTCAACGTACATCTTACCGACCGCCTGGCCGAGGATGCCATTAGGAACCTGCATGGCCCTCTTCCAACGAGGCTTGGGCTCCTTGATGCCAGACATCTGGGTGCTGAAGAAGTCGAAGTAAGCGGCATAGAAGTCATCGCTCAAGGAACTTGAAGCTCCGCTGATGACCCTGGCGGCAAGATAGTCTTTCAATATGTCGAGATCCTCATTGGCGAAATAAACTCCGAACTTCTCAAAGAAGTCAGGCTCACCGACGATGACTTTGGGCTGGGCGGGAATCCCCCTAGCGGTCAGGTAGGCGTTCCAATCAAATCCAGGGAAGCTTTTCGCGAGAGTCTCAGAGCTATATACATTGTACTGTGCCTCGACATCTCTTTCCTTGATGCTGTCCCATGAGTTCTCGGCGAGGACATCCTCGACAGCCAAGGCGTTGGCCGCGGCTTTAGCGGGAGCCTCGATACCGGCGAGAGCGAAGACCTTCTCGAGGAAAGCCTTATAGCCTTGCTTCAAAGCCGCGTTCTCAGGTTTCAAGTAATAATCCCTGTCCCCGATTCCGAGTCCGCTTTGGCCGAAATAAAGAATCTGGCTGTCGCTGTCGACCATATCGGAACCGACATAAGCACCGAAGAAACCGCCCTGGCCACAGTTGTGCATCTGGGCGACAAGATCGACAAGGCCAGCCTTGTCCTTAACAGCGTAAATCTGATCCAAATATGCCTTGACCGGAGCCGCACCTTCCTGGTTAAGCCTCACGGAATCAAGCCCTTGCTTGTAGAGATCTGAGATCTTCTGCTCCACGCTGCCCCTCTCGGCTTTCATGGAGGTCATTCCCTGGAACATCTCGTTAAGCCTTTCGACATTCAACTCGTTCAGCATGTCGAATGAGCCGAAACGGGCATATTCGGGCTTCAGGGGGTTCTTCTTCTGCCAACCACCGGTGGCGTACTGATAGAAATCAACCGCCGGGGAAACAGAGGTGTCAAAGTTTGTCAAGTCAATAGCCGGCACCTTGGCCTGCTTGGGACCACATGCGGCGAACGCGATTGTCGCTGCCATCATAAATATGAGTTTTTTCATCTGATGAAATAATTAATATTCAAAACACCAAACTACAAAGTTATCAATTATTTCGCGATATTTGCACCTCAAAATCGAATACATGTCGAGAATAATCGAATTCATAAAGGACTGGATGCTTCCCATCGCTATTGTCGCAGGGATAACAATCTGTCTGGTTCTGCACCTCATACATCCTCTCGCGGAATCCGCTGAGCCCGCATTCTCGAAATTCGCCAAGGATGTCCAACCTATCATGGTGGCCATTATGCTGTTCCTGCAGTTCAATAAGGTATCTCCAAAGGATCTGCGGTTCAGGAAATGGCATTTTCTAGTCCTGGTCTTACAGATGGGCGCTTTTGTCGCCCTCTCCCTCTTGGCCATGGCTCTGCCTGCCGGAGAGATCCGGATCCTCGTGGAATGCGCGATGCTTTGCTTCATCTGCCCTACAGCCGCGGCTGCCGGAGTAATTACCGACAAACTTGGCGGAAGCCTCTCTGATACCGTCACTTACGTAGTTATTATCAATATCATGGCCGCACTGGTCATCCCGCTGATAATCCCGATGGTCCATCCGGTTGAGGGGGTTTCTTTCCTGACCAGATTCGCGTCGATTTGCGCCAAGGTCTTCCCTTTGCTGGTGTTTCCCTTGCTGCTGGCCTGGTTAGTACGCTACACCATGAAGAAACTTCATGAGAAAATTGTCGGAATCGCCGGCTGGGCTTTCTATATCTGGGGATTCACCCTTTGCCTGTCCATATATCTGGCTACCAAGGCCCTGTTAGGCAGCGATATTTCCATATGGGCCGCCATTATGATCTGTGTCGTCTCTCTCCTCTGCACCCTGATCCAGTTTGTTCTGGGCAGGAGAATAGGCAGACGGACTTGCGTTGACGAAAGTGAGGCCATCAAGAGAGCCGACTCCATAACCGCCGGCCAGGCGTTCGGCCAAAAGAACAACGGCTTCCTGATTTGGCTGGGGTACACATGGATGACTCCGGTCACATCGGTAGCGGGAGGCCTCTACAGCATCTGGCAGAACCTTGTCAACTCCTGGGAACTCTACGAACAACGGCACCATAATGAGAAAGTCTCGTAATACGGCCATATTCATAACGTTAGCTACTGTCTTTTTAGCGACCGCGCTGCAAGCGCAGGAGATGCCTAAGATGGTCACCATCCCACCTGGCACCTTCATGATGGGCAGCGATCGGGGCGGCCACGACGCTGATGAGTCTCCGGTCCACGAGGTGACAATATCCAGAGTGTTCAGGATGAGCGAGACGGAAATCACCAACCTCCAATATGAACAGTTCAGTCCCGAGCATAAGGCCATGAGGGGTAAAAGCGGGTTCTCCTCTGGAGATGATGAGGCCGTGATATTCGTGTCATTCGATGATGCCCTGGCCTATTGCGCTTGGCTCTCCGGGAAAACCGGAAGGAATTACCGGCTCCCGAGCGAGGCCGAGTGGGAATATGCATGCAGGGCAGGGACCACAACCCGGTTTTACACCGGGGAGAATCTTCCTGAAGACATGCTCAAGAACCAAAAGACTGAGAGAGAGCTGGTTCCGGTCTCCCTTGGGACAATTTACGGGCAGCCGAATCCATTCGGTCTGTTTGGGATGCACGGGAATGTCGAGGAGTGGTGTATGGACTGGTACGGGGAGTATTCCGAAAAGCCTGTGAAAGACCCCGGAGGACCTTCCAATGGCCTTTACAAGGTGACTAGAGGCGGGAGCCATAACACTCCTGTCGAGTTCCTCCGCAGCTCCTCCCGCTCCGCGGCGATGCCGGGAGACAAACATAACCAGATCGGTTTCAGGGTAGTCGAGGCGGACTACGTTCCCAAGACCTATAAGATTAAAGATATCAAGCCTTTGAACAGCCTCAAAATAAAACGGGGAAAAGCCAGATGGGGAAATCCATCTGACAAGCCTCTATGGCTGGACCCGATTCCCTTTGTCATTCCACCAACCGACGGCACTCCTTTCTACAGTCATAATCACCAACCAGCTATCACATGGTGCGATAATGGAGACTTGCTGGCGATCTGGTTCTCAACCGACGCTGAGAGCGGAAGGGAAATGGTTGTCCTCGGATCCAGATTCCGCGAAGGGGCAAAAGAATGGGATCCGGCCTCGATGTTTTTCAAAGTTCCTGACAGGAATATGACCGGTAGTTCCCTACTGACTCTCAAAGATGGGACTATCATCCATGTGAACGGGGTCGGGGACTCCGGAGACTGGAAAAGGTTGGCGATGGTCGTGAGATCCAGCCTTGACAATGGCAAGACCTGGTCAAACCCCGTCCTTGCGGAGACGGAACATGCTGTGAGACATCAGGTTATCGCTGGTCCGATAATCTGTTCTGACGGCACGATCATCCAGTGCTGCGATGCCGGTCCAGGAGGTGATGACGGGACGTCTATCCACTTAAGCCGAGACAACGGGGCGTCTTGGGAAGACACCGGAGCGACAATTCCAGGAATCCATGCCGGGATAGTTGAGCTTAAAGATGGACGCCTGATGGCTTTCGGCCGGGGCAATTCGATCGATGGGAAGATGCCTGTCAGTTATTCTACTGATAAAGGATACACATGGACATGCCAAGCCAGCGGTTTTCCCCCTATCGGAAGCGGTCAGAGGCTGGTGCTGAAAAGACTCCTTGAAGGTCCGATCATGTTGGCCACCTTCACGGATAAGGGCATGACTATATTCTTGTCTTACGATGAGGGCGAGACTTGGTCTGATGGGAAACTTCTGACTGACGGCTCGGGTAAAACCATCGCTGGAGGCGCATGGACCGGAGATTTCACCATGGATGCGACGCACGCCGAACCCAAAGGCTATTTCGCCTGCACCCAGACCCCTGACGGAATCATCCACCTCATCTCCAGCCGCCTCCACTACCGCTTCAACCTTCCCTGGCTGCTTTCATCCCGTTAAAGCGCGGAGAGACGGGCCTGGGACGCGGCCTTCTCGGTCTCGTCAGGCGTGACTCGGATCAGCATCGGAAGATACTTCTTCTCCAACTTCACATCCTTGCTGTTCCTCGCCAACAAAACGCAATTCTTGATCGTAGCGTAATCGTCCGGATGCTTCTTCAAGACCTTATTGTACATTTTCAAGGCAGCCTTGTTATCCTTTTTATAAACAAGGTAATAAGACCCGATATTGGTCATGTACTGCGCGGCGTCCGGATAGTAGGCCAACATCTTTTCTGAGAGTTCCTTGAACGCCTCATATGAGGTGGGAGTACCGATCTGATAGAAAGCGAAACAGCAATCCTGCATCACAGCCGGGAACAGATCCTTGTCTGACACCAACCCCGGATATTCCCAGGTCGGATGGCTATGGCCATCATAATCAATCAGGGCCTTTAGGCTGGAGAGAGCCATGTCCGGACTGTCCTTCTCATAATCCAGAAGGGCGGAAATCTTGTATATCCTTAAGTCCAGGCGATTCTGATTGAGTTCAATCGCCTTGTCCAGCGCCTGGGTTCCCTTTCCGAACAGCTCGTCATCAAAACTCGACACCAGGAAATAGTTGACATCATTGCCCAATGAGTCTTTCAGCGTCAGGGACGGAGCGACACCCAGATACCTGTTTCCACTCTTCACCTCGAGCTTCTCTGAACGGCTCTTATTAAAATAATAGGAGAACTGTCCCAAAAGCATATCGGTGTCATCCGGATAATCCTTCTCCCATCTCTGAAGCAGGGTCTCAATCCCGACTCCAGCGGCTCCCAGTTTGGATACCAACAAGTTATAGCGCTCTGAATACTCTTCCCTTGTGGGCTTTGTCTGGGCAGAGAGCGGCAGCAGGGCCACAACGGCCACTATCGCCAAAATGATTCTTTTCATATTCATAAATCTATTCTTATCCTTCTGTTTTGCGGGTGGAGGTTGTTCCACCTCTTCCCTATGTTTTTCACAAATCCAAGGGGATGACCCTCGAAACAAACTATCAAGTAACCATCAGGTTGTCCTTCAACGAATATGCCGTCCCTGTGAAGGAAGCGCAAAGCGGTGTCCCGGTCCAGTTCGACAGCCGGGTATTTGTCCAGCGGCGGATCGATACTGAGAGCCCAGTCGGCGGAGGGAATGAAATCACGACCTTTAGTGACTCCTTTCTCAAGTCCGTTCCGGATCGGTCTCAAGACCTCGACGCCATTTTTGGAGGACCCTGCGGGAGCTGTTTTACGGAGTATAGAGACGAACTGTCCCTCCCCTTGCACGAACCCCGGGACCAGGAGTCCACCTGTTCGTGCCTGAATCACGCCAGGGAGGCTTGAATATTCATAATCAACCACTTCCGCTCCGAGATCGGTAGTTGTCCACTCGACGTTGGAGTCATTTTCAGCCTCCTCAAATGTGCAAGTGGAGTAGATCAAGAGACCACCTTGCCGGAGAGATGGCCATGCGTCGGCCAAGATTCTCTTCTGCCTGGCGGCACAAAGTTCCACAGCCTCCGGGGACCAGTCCTCGACCGCCTTTGGATCCTTACGGAACATTCCCTCACCGGAGCACGGAGCATCCACGACCACCACATCAAAAAAGCCTTCAAGCTTTGAAAACGCCTTGGGGTCGCAGGAGGTGACGATGACATTCGGATCTCCCCAGATCGCGACGTTGTCCGCGAGAACCGAGGCCCTGTTACGCATCACCTCATTGGCGACCAGCTGGAAACCATCTCCGAAACGTTCCCGCAGTGAAGCGGCCAAATCCGTGGTCTTGCCTCCCGGAGCGGCACAGAGATCCAGAACCCGCACTGGTCTTCCTAGACCCTCGAAATCATCGAGATGTTCCCTGAAAATATGGCCGACAACCATTGCGGAAGAGTCCTGGACGTAGTAGCATCCGGCATGGAACAACGGATCCATCACAAACCTCGGCCTCTCCGACAGCATCATCCCATACTTGTTCCAGGGCACCCCGGAGCCCTTCTGGTCTGACAATAACTTATAAGGATTGAGACGGATGGAGACTGATGGAGCCTGGGAAAGGGCGTCAAAGGCGATGTGAGCGCGTTCCGGCCCTACCGCCCTGGAAAGGATGTCCATCAAGACCCTGTCCTCAATTCCCTCCATCTGACCTAAGCCTGGCCTTGCCTCTTAACGAGTTCCTCCTGCATCTTGCGCATGGTCTCCTCGTCAACCCCCTCAGGCATCCTGCCCTCGGAAACCGAAACAAGACCGTCCACGACCCTGTCCAGCGCCTCCTTGATCTTCCCGGAAAGCATCATCTTCATCATGAGATTGAGGTCGGCGTGGAACTCAACATGGAAATCCGTCTTTTGGGAGCCGTCAGGAACGGCATCGAAATGGAGAGAGCCACCGAAACTGAACGGTGCCCCGTTGTCGATGAACTGTATCAACGAATAAGGAATCCTGTCCCTGACCATGATCCCGATCTTGAATCCCTGGATGGTAGCGGTGATGGTGTCATAGTCAGCCTCGACTCCCTGCCTCTTGTCCTCCGGGAGCATCTGGACGAAGTTCCTCATGTCGACAAAGGCCATGTAAAGCTCAAAAGGGGATTTTGAGACTATCCCGTGCTTGCTTTTTATCTCTGTGTTCATATTCCTTAATTATTATTTATTCCAGCCGGCAGGATCCTCGCGCCAGCGCTGAAGCACCTCGGTGTCAGAAGGTTTGACAAGACCCGCCGAGGTCGCCACATCAATAAGCGAGCCATAATTGGAAAGGGTCGCGAGAGGCACACACGCCTCCTTGAACCTCTCCGAGGCAAGATCGAACCCATAAGTGAATATCGCCACCATCCCGAGCACATCGGCTCCAGCCTTCCTCAAGGCATCGACAGCCGCCAAACTGCTCATCCCCGTAGAGATAAGATCCTCTATCACAACCACTTTAGATCCTTCCGGAAGCTTACCTTCAATTTGGGAGCCAGTACCATGATCCTTAGGTTTCGGACGGACATAGACGAAAGGTTTGCACATCCTGTCAGCGACCAGGACACCATGAGCGATCGCACCTGTAGCCACTCCTGCCAACACTTCCGCCTCGGGATACAGTTCGGCCACCTTCTCGGCGAAAGCTTCGGCGACCATCGACCTCAATTCAGGATCAGAGAGTATCCTGCGGTTGTCACAATATATCGGAGACCTCCACCCGGATGCCCAGGTGAACGGCTCATCCGGCCGGAGCAGCACCGCTCCAATCCTCAAAAGGCCGGAGGCCAGTTTTCTGTCAATAGTGTCCATGTTCTTTCAAATGATTTCTTAAATTCGCGGACGTAGCTTACAAATATAGCGATTTTAATCTTCAAGATGCGCAAGATCTACCTTGAAAAGAGGTGCATGGTCATCTGCCCGCCCGACGAGTCTGCTCTTTCGGATCCCAACTCCGTGGAGTTCCATGTCGGGGACCAAAACGACATATCCAGGCTTGTCGACATGTTCGAGACGTCTGAGGCCCTTTCCAGGATCTTTATCCCGACAGATGACGAGGACTCCACTTATGCCGCTTTCCGCTCATGTTTCAAGGAAGTCAACGCGGCCGGAGGTGTTGTTTCCAACAGGAGGGGCGACGTGTTGCTTATACGACGGAATGATCTCTGGGATCTGCCTAAAGGGCATCAGGAGCCGGGAGAGGATATAACCTTGACAGCTCTGAGAGAGGTCGAGGAGGAAACCGGAATACCGGAGCTTGAGTTGGGAAGGCTTATATGCGTGACTGACCATTGCTACCGTAGGAACGACATTTGGCACTTGAAGCACACTTGGTGGTACGACATGCTGTACACCAACCCGGTCGACCTCACTCCGCAGCGGGAAGAAGACATCACCAAAGCAGCCTGGGTCGCCCGTTCCAGTCTATCCCCATACCTCAAGGACACCTACCCCTCTATAGTGGAGGTATTCAGGGAGATGAAACATTTTGGAGAGAATGGGCGTATATAATAGGTATCGGATTTATTGATATTTATGAAACTCTCACAATTCCAGTTCCTCCTCCCCAAGGAGCGTGTCGCCCAAGAGCCCACAAGATGGCGTGATGAATGCAAGCTGATGGTTGTCCACAAGGACACCGGCGAGATCGAGCACAGGATTTTCAAGGACATCATAGATTATTTCGGAAAGGGTGACACCTTCGTCCTCAACGACACGAAGGTTTTCCCTGCCAGACTATATGGCAAAAAAGAAAAGACTGGAGCGGACATCATGGTGTTCCTTCTTCGGGAGCTCAACCGGGAGCAGCATCTCTGGGATGTGATAGTGGATCCGGCGAGGAAGATCAGGATAGGCAACAAGCTCTATTTCGGTGACGACCAGAGCCTTGTGGCCGAGGTGATAGACAACACCACCTCCAGGGGTCGCACCCTGCGTTTCCTCTATGACGGACCTTACGAGGATTTCAAGCAGTCCCTCTTCAATCTTGGGGAACTTCCTGTCCCCAAATGGGTTAAGAGTAAGGTGACGGCCGAGGACAAGGAGAACTACCAGACCATCTTCGCCGCACACGAAGGTGCCGTGGCGGTTCCCGCCGCTGGTACCCATTTCAGCCGCGAGCTTTTCAACAGGATGATCCTCAAGGACATCGACAAGGCTTTCATCACAGTCCACATGGGGATCGGCCAGTTCCGCAGGGTCGATGTCGAGGATTTGTCGAAGCACAGGATGGATTCCGAGAGACTCATCATCGGCGAGGATGCTTGCAAGGTCATCAACAAGGCCAAGAACGGTGGCCACAAGGTGGTGGCTATCGGCACGACCGTGATGAGGGGGCTTGAGACTTATGTGACCACGACTCACGAGGTCAAGCCTTTCGACGGGTGGACCAACAAGTTCATATTCCCGCCTTATGATTTTTCCATTCCTGACGCTATCGTGTCCGGCTTCCACATGCCTGAGTCTACGATGCTGATGGCGGTGGCAGCTTTCGGTGGATTTGACAACATCATGAACGCATATAAGGTCGCTTTGGAGGAAGACTATCGCTTCGGTCCATACGGCGACGCCATGCTGGTTCTCTAACGATTAATCCGATTGAAATTAGCGGTCGGCAGGACATCCCTGCCGACCTTTTTTCGTATATTCGCGAATGGTGGCAGGCAAAAGTCCCGCCTCCCTGCGCTTCGCGCCCTATCCGGGTAAATGGTCGGCGGTGGCTTTTGCCTGCCGCCATTGATGACAATATAAAAACAATGAGAAACTATGGAAAATTTCAACGAAGAAGAAAGGGCGTGTCTTTGTGCCCTGAACCGGATTTTCGGATTCGAGCCGAAAATCGGAAGAAGCCTTATCGAGGCTTTCGGCGGAGCGTCCGCCGTATTCAAAGCATCACAAAACGAGCTCTCAGAGCTGCTGGGTTCATATTCAAGAATCCGGTTCGCACCGCTGATCACAGAGAGCGCCTTTGAGTCCGCGGCCATCGAGCTTGAGAAGCTCGCCTCTGACGGATGCCGTTTTATCGGAATCGGAGAGTCAGGTTATCCAAAAGCTTTGCTCGAATGTGACGACCCTCCCCTCGGACTATACTACAAAGGCATCTTGCCCCCTGAAGAGGTTTTCGACAAACGCCCGCAAATCGCGGTAATCGGAACCAGAAGCTTGTCTTATTACGGCAGGGACTGGTGCAGGAATATAGTGGAAGCCATGTCAAAAGCCAAGGTGAAACCATTGATCGTCAGTGGTTTGGCCCTCGGGGTCGACGTGACCGCCCACCGGGCGGCACTCGACTTCGGGTTGCCGACCGTCGGAGTCATGGCCACCGGGATTGACGACATATATCCCCCTCAAAACATAAAGACAGGCCAGCTGATGGCCGCCACTAAAGGTTGTGCCCTGATAACCGACTATCCTCCACAAACCGCGGCGGTACGGATCAATTTCTTGCGCCGGAACAGGATCATCGCCGGGATATGCTCCGCCACCATCCTTGTTGAATCCAAGATCCGTGGGGGAGGAATGATGACTGCCCGCCTGGCGAATTCCTACGACAGGGACGTGTTCGCCCTTCCGGGACGAGTCGACGATCCCCTGTCCCAAGGGTGTAACATGCTGATAAGAGAAACTATAGCGGCACCTATCGGCAATCTTTCCGACCTCATGGAAAGGCTTGGTCTGGGCGCTGCCGGCATCGATTTGAAGGCTGACTTCAAGAAAGAGGTAGAGGAATATTACGCCGATATGGACGAGACCTCGAGAAGAGACATCATCAAATTAGCCCTGGCGGTCAAATCCAGGCGGGGAATAGGTATGGATGATCTTTGCTCCCTGTTCGGCTGGACTTTCAGCAAGGTCAGCCGCATTGTCACCACTCTTGAATGTGACGGTTTCATATCGGTCGATCTCCTCCAACATTGCTCTCCCCGAGTGGCGAAATCCTGACGGATTAAGAGAAAAATGAGTATATTTGGAGGATATGACTTTCATCGATACTCATTGCCACCTTTCTGACGGGGCTTTCGCCGGAGAAGAAGACTCTTACATCCAAAGAGCCACGGAAGCCGGAGTGGAGATAATGCTCCAGCCGGATGTGGACAGCCGTGAACGGCAGTCCATGTTCGACGTCACCGAGCGCCATCCCGGCATCCTGTTTCCTATGCTGGGTCTATACCCCGGATCAGTGGACAAGGACTGGGAAAAAGAGATTGGACGAATGTTGGAGTATTCGGACAAAAAGGTCGTGGCTATCGGGGAGATAGGACTGGATTACTATTACGGCAAGGAGTTCGAAAAAGAGCAGAGGGATGCCCTGCATTGGCAACTGGACTACGCCAAGGAACGGGATCTTCCGGTCAATATTCACCTCAGGGACGCCATGGGTGACTTCCTCGAGATACTCCGGAGCCATAAGGGATTGCGGGGTAACATGCACGCCTACAGCGGCAGCTACGAGAGTTTCATGGAGCTCCAGCGTCTCGGGGACTGGTCAATCGGAGTCGGCGGGGTCGTGACATTCAAGAAAGCTTCCCTGGCAGAGGTCGTCGCGAAAGTCCCCCTCGAAAGGATAGTGCTTGAGACAGATGCCCCCTACCTTACTCCAGTCCCGTACAGAGGACGCAGGAATGAGAGTTCATATATTCCTTTCATCGCCGCCAAAGTCGCCGAGCTGAAAGGAATCACAATCGAGGAGGTCGCCGAAGTGACCACATCAAACGCCAGGAATCTATTCGGAATATAAGAATATGAAAGACGCTTCATCAATACTTATCATCTACACCGGAGGCACCATCGGGATGCGGCAGGACCCCGTAGACGGTACACTTAAACCGTTCGATTTCAGCCAGATAGTGGATGAGGTCCCGGAGCTGGGGAAATATGCCGTGAAGATTGACTCTTACACTTTCGATCCTCTGATTGACTCCTCCGACGTGGAGCCTGGCCTCTGGCAATCCCTCGCGAAGCTGATCAAGGAACGATACGATGAGTATGACGGATTTGTGGTGCTCCACGGGACCGACACGATGGCTTATTCGGCTTCGGCTTTGAGTTTCATGTTGGATAATCTCGCGAAACCAGTCATATTCACTGGAAGCCAACTGCCCATCGGGGTGCCGAGAACGGACGGTAAAGAGAATCTGATCTCTGCCGTGGAGATAGCCGCCGCAAAGGACGATAACGGCCACTCATTGGTTCCGGAAGTCAGCATATTCTTTGATTCCCAATTACTTCGGGGTAACAGGAGCACAAAGGTCAGCTCCGAGGAGTTCAGGGCTTTCCAGTCTCCAGGCTATCCGGCGCTAGCCGAGGCTGGTATAAACATCAAATACAACAGGCCGGTGATTATGAGGCCTGAGGTTTGGTCAGCTCCACTGAGGATCTCGACCGCCCTTGACACCAGGGTGTCGATCCTGAAAATCCATCCCGGGATAACCCCCCAGGTGATGAGGTACTTCCTTTGTGGCCCCGAGACCAGGGCAGTCATTCTCGAGACTTACGGGTCCGGCAACGCACCCTCCAGCCAATGGTTCCTCGACATCGTGAATGAGGCGGCTCGTATGGGAAAAGTGCTGATGAACGTCACGCAATGTTCCTCCGGAACCGTGAATATGGATCTTTACGCCACCGGAAAAGCCCTCCAGAAAGCCGGGGTCGTCTCAGGACTTGACATCACGACCGAAAGCGCGCTCGCCAAGCTATTCCATCTACTGGGAGCGAGCGATGATAACGAGTGGGTGAAAAAGAGACTTGGTGAGAATCTTAAAGGAGAAATTTCAAAGTAACTCTTGCCTTTTGAAAATAAATTAGTAAATTGCAACGGTTTTTTGTGAGGTTTTTTGTCCAGGAAATCAAGAAGAAAGATATAACTATTTAATACTTTATTAATTAAATCACACGAAAACGGTTATGAAAAAGTTTTTCATGTTCTTGGCTGTAGCAGGTGCTCTCACCTTCTCCGCCAGCGTCGCGTCCGCTCAGGATCAGCCCGCCCCCACCGAGCAGGCCACCCAGCTCACCGCTGAGGACCTCCTCAAGGGTACTGGTGAGGATGTTCCTTTCCACCAGCAGATCAAGTCCTATTTCATCCAGGGAGGTCCCGCCTTCATGTCCGCGATCATCCTCTGCTTGATCCTTGGTCTTGCCCTCGCCATCGAGAGGATCCTCTATCTGTCGTTCGCGAAAACCAACACCAAGAAACTCATCGCCAAGGTTGAGGACGCTCTCGCCGAGGGTGGTGTCGAGAAGGCTAAGGATGTCTGCCGTGACACCAAGGGCCCTGTCGCCAGCATCTTCTACGATGGTCTTCTCCACTATGACGAAGGTCTCGACGTGGTCGAGAAGAGGATCGCCTCTTCCGGCGGTGTCCAGATGAGCCTCATGGAGAACAACCTCTCCTGGATCTCCCTCTTCATCGCGATCGCTCCTTCACTCGGATTCTTGGGAACAGTTATCGGTATGGTCAAGGCTTTCGACGCCATCGAGGCCGCCGGAGACATCTCCCCGAACATCGTCGCTGGAGGTATGAAGGTCGCCCTTATCACCACCGTCGGTGGTCTTATCGTCGCTATGATTCTCCAGGTGTTCTACAACTATATCCTTTCCAGGATCGATGCCCTCTCAATTGACATGGAGGAAGCTTCGATCAACCTCGTCGACGCTCTTGCGAAGTACGAGCAGAAGAAATAATATAATTAGTTGTAACAACCTTTAGAATCTCACACAATGAAGAATATATCCAAGATAATCGGCTGGGTGCTGGGTATCCTTGGCATCGTGCTGGGAATTTGGTGTCTCACCAAGGGTGAGGCCTCAAACGAAGGCCCGGTGAACCTCCTCCTCAGGTACAGCTACTTCCTGCTCATCGCGGCGGTAGTCATCCTGTTGGGGCTCGCCCTCATCCAAGCCGCTAGGAACAATCCCAAGAGCCTCATCAAGGCCCTGTGCGTGATTGTCGGGATAGCCGCGCTTGTCGCGATCGCCTATTCGCTTGCCTCCAGCGATCCTATCGTCAGCCTCAAGAAGCAACCCGACG